>Ga0308417_1000026_pt1 | contig 132117 bp, 117 predicted proteins | sample HotsprSampleOS65_FD_203528 | JGI IMG/M metagenome (GOLD analysis project Ga0308417, IMG submission 203528) | Hot spring phototrophic mat microbial communities from Octopus Spring, Yellowstone National Park, Wyoming, United States - 20090730_OS65 ... | reverse complement strand
TCGGTCGCGCCGGCCTGGCCGGCGGCCAGCGCCACACCGACCGCGAAGCCCGTGGCGATTCTGCGAAGCAAGGCCATGACGCTCTGTCTCCCCGTGTTCGTCCATCAGGGCAACGGAAGTCCCCGAAGCCTGCAGCACCTAGCAACGCGCATGCCGCGGCTCCGTGGCATCGCGGCTGCGGCGAGACCCGCGACCCTGCCCCGCAAGCGGCACTCTGCCCAAGCGATGGGCATCACCGCAACGGCCGCCGCACGGCCCTCAGCCGGACACCGCGCCCGTGTCCTCGACGATCCGGCCGTCGACCAGCCGCACCTGGCGGCCCGCCCGCGCAGCGAGGCCCTGGTCATGCGTCACGACCACGATGCTTCGCCCATGTTCGGCGACCAGGCTCTCGAACAGGTCGAACATGGCGGCGGCGTTGCGGCTGTCGAGATTGCCGGTCGGCTCGTCGGCGAGCACGAGAGCCGGGTCGTTGGCGAGAGCGCGCGCCACCGCCACGCGCTGCCGCATCCCGCCGGAGAGCTGCTCCGGCAGCTTGGCCATCGCGTCGGCAAGGCCGAGGCGCGCGAGCAGCAACTCAGCACGCGCCCGAAGAGCGCCCTCCTTGCCGCCCAACCGACGCATCGGCAAAAGCAGGTTCTCAAGCGCGGTGAACTCCGGCAAGAGGAAGTGGAACTGGAACACGAAGCCGAGCCGCTCGCGCCTGATCCGCGCGAGCGCCTGGGCCGAGAGCCCTGCCGTGTCCACACCCTCGATGAGCACATGCCCCTCGCTTGGGCGGTCGAGCAGGCCGAGGAGATAGAGCAGAGAGGACTTGCCCGACCCCGACGGCCCGGTGACAGCGACGAACTCGCCGGGCCCGATCCTGAGGTCGATGTCGCGCACCAGCGTGACGGGAACGGGGCCGGGCAGAGTCCGGCAGACGCCGCGCGCCTGGAGCAAAGCGCTCATGCCGCCCCCCGCACGATCTCGACCGGGTTGAGAGAGGCAGCCCGACGCGCGGGGATCAGCGCCGCGACCGCGGCGGCGGTGACGGCGAACAGCCCGGCCGCGACATAGGGCCAGAGCTCGCGCGCGAGGATGAACCCGCCGCTGCCGCGTATCACGCCCTCCGCCTGCTCGAACCGCACCTGCGCGAGGCCGAAGATCAGCCCCTCGCCCACCAGGGCGCCGAGCAGCGCCCCCGCCGCCCCGACGATCACGCCCTCGATCGTGAAGATGCGCAGGATGTCACCCTCTGTGAAGCCGAGGCTCTTGAGGATGGCGATGTCGCGCGCCTTTTCGTGCACCACGGTCGAGATGATCGAGTAGATCCCGGAGGCAGCGACCAGCAGGATCGCGCCGACGACGCTGTACATGATCGCGTTCTGGATCACGAACAGCGAGAGCACGTTGCGGTTCGCCTCCTCCCAGCTCTCCGTGCGCCAGCCATAGGCCGCCTCGATCCGCCGCGCGAGCCTCTCGGCCTCGGTGACGTCGTCGAGCCGGATTCGGATGGCGTTGATCACGTTCGGCCGGTTCTGCAGCACCTGCGCGAGCTTGAGCAGCATGTAGGCCTCACCGTTGTCGATGGCGGTGATGCCGGTCGCGACGATACCGACCACTTTGAAGGACAGTGCATTGCCCGAGGGCGCGACGGCACTGATCGTGTCTCCCATCCCCGCGCCGAGCCGCTCGGCGAGCCCGATGCCGAGGATGATGCCGTTCGCGGTCGCCCGCAGGTCCTCGAGCCTGCCTGCCGTCAGGTCCTTCTCGATGTTGCCGACCCGCCTCTCCCGCACCGGGTCGATCCCGGCGATCGTTGCGGTCACGTCACGCGAGCCGTAGCGGAGCAGCGCCGCACCGCGAAGCCCGGGCGCGACCGCAACACCCGGCATCTCCTCGAGCAGAGCGATCAGCCCGCGCGCGTTGCGTATGCCGCGGAGCTCCTCGCGCGGCTTCACCCCGCGCACGGCGACGGCGCCATCGGCAAAGGCAAGGACGGCGGGCTGGATCCGCGGCGAGCGGTATTCGTCCTTGATGGTGATGTGCGGCGCGACATCGATCACCTGGGCGACGAAATAGGTCTGGAAGCCGCGCATCAGGGCGGTGATGGCGATGAAGAAGCCGACGCCGAGCGCGACGCCGAGGACGGAGACGAGCGTCTGGCGCCGCCGCCTGCCGAGGTGTCTGAGCGCGATCGAGAGCGCGAGCATCGGCCCGGCTCAGCGCGCCGCAGCGCCGCTCGGCAGGCGCACCCGCCCGCCGTCGACGAGCCGCGGCGAGGGGTTGAGCACGACCCGCTCGCCGGCGCTCAGACCCTCGCGTATCTCCACCCGGCGCGACCCGCGCACGCCCGTCACCACGGGGGCGCGCCGCACCCGCTCGCCCTCGAGCACCCAGACCGCGCCGCCCGAGACCGCGGACTCGGGCACGAGCACGGCATGGTCGGTCTCGCGCACGATGATGTTCGCCTCAACCGTCATGCCGATGCGCAGCCTTGTGTCGTCGGGAAGCGCGATCCTGACGCGATAGACCTTCAGCCGCGGGTCGCCGGCTGGGGTGATGTCGGAGACCCTGCCCGGGAAAACCTCGCCCTCGAAGGCGTCGGCGCGCATCAGCACGCGCTGGCCAGGCTGCACGCGCGGGATGTCCTCCTCATCCACCTCCGCCGTGACCCTGAGCGGCCGCAGCTCGCCGACGACGAAGACAGTCGCTGTCGTGTCCACCACCTCGCCGATCTCGCCGTCGCGGCGCAGGACGATCCCGCCCACCGGGGCGCGGAGGATCGTGTCGGCAAGCCGCCGGCGGAAGGTCTCGACCACAGCCTCGGCAGCGCGCGCCTCGCTCTCGGCGCGGTCGAGCGCGGCGCGGGCGATGATCTCGCGCGCGGCAAGCGCGCGCAGCCGCTCCGCCTCCTCGCGCAGGAAGCCTGCACGCGCCTCCGCCTCACGCATCTGCGCCTCGATCACAGTCGAATCGAGCCGGGCGAGCACAGCGCCGGGCGCGACGCGCTGCCCTTCCTCCGCCTCGATCTCGATGATCCGCCCCCTCACGGCAGGGCCGATCCGCGCCCAGATCACAGGCTCGACGGTTCCGGTGGCATAGACCGCCTGCACGGCAGGCCCGGTCAGCGCCACGGCCGTTGCCTGCACCAGAGGCGGCAGCGTCAGATACCACCACCCGCCCAGCGCGGCACCGCCCAGAGCCGCGAGCAGCACGAGCCGCTTCAGCAACCTCCGCATGGGCGCCGACCCTAGCACGGGCGCGAGGGGTGCCCTTGTCCTCGATCAACTCCACCGCGCAGGCCTGCCCAAGGAGCGCCGCAGAGCCGCCGCACGGGCGCCGTGGAAGCGACGCGCCGGGGCACGTATCCTCGGCCCGACACGAGAGCCCAACCGGGGAAAGCCATGGCCGCGCCGCGACTTCTTGCCAAGACCGATCTCGCGGCCTTGCTGCCGATTACGGAGGGCGGACGGAAGGTGATCGAGCAGCATGCCCGGCTCGTCGCTCTGCTTGCTGCGCACGGACTCTCGCCGCGCCTGTTCGCTGAGCCGGTGATCACCCGCGGTGCCGACGGTGCTCCCGCCTCCGTCTCCTGGTACGGCGAGGCGGACGCTGACCCGGTTCCCCTGCCGTCGCTCTCGCCAGCGCGCCGGGCAGAGGTCGAGCGCACGCTGACGGCGGCGATCGGGGCGCTTCTTCCGGCGCTGGACGATGCCGATGCCGGGGCGCTGTTGCGGCGTGCGCTGCTCATCGCAGACCCCGAGTCGATCCTCTCCGTCGATGGCGGGGTTGTCCTCGCGGGCTGGGGGCTCGTGGCCAAGGGAACGGCGGAGGATCCGGCTGCGCTCGCAGGCCAGCTTCGGACCGGGCTCGGACGCTACCACCCCGTGCTTGCCGCTGCCGGCCCGGGGTTCTTCTCGGGCGCGCCGGTCGGCTCGTCCACGCAGGCAACGCCGCCGCCCGCCGCCCCCGCCGCTACGGAGCCGACGCCCGGCCCTGCCCCGTCCGCGCCGCTTCCCACGAAACCATCCCCGGCAGGCGCTTCCGGCAGCAGCCCCGCCTGGTGGTGGCTTCTGCCGGCAGGCCTCGGCGTCGCTTTGGTCTTCCTGCTGCTCGGCGTCTGGCTCGGGCTCAGGATGTGCACCGCAGAGTTTGCCGGCCGCGAGCTGCGCGCAGGCGTGGTGGACGAGGCGGAGACGCGGGCGATGATCGCGCGGCAGCGCGAGGCGAACAGCCGGCTCGAGCGCGAGATCGCCGCTGCCCGCGCCGCGCTTCAGGGCGAGATCTGCCGCCCCGCCGGCCCGCTCGCACCGCTTTCGCCCCAGCAAGGCGGCCCTGGGCCTGAGGGTTCCGGCGGGAAGGAGGGCTCAGGCCCAGAGCCCCTGCCGATCGAAGGCGGCGAGGGCGCGGCGGAGGGGGGAGTGAAGGCGCCGGAACAGCCACCCCCGGCACGCCGCTGAGCCGGCGCCAATGGCTGAGACGAGCCTGATCGCGACGACCACGGCCGAGGCCCTGAAACCGCTCGCCGTGGGCGGCCAGACAGTGATCGGCGCCGCCTGGCAGATCGCCGCCCATCTGCGCCGCGCCCGCGGCCCCGACCACGCCGCTCTGTTCGCCGAGCCCTCGATCGACGCGGCGCGCGGCACGATCGACTGGTACGCCCCTGGCACAGGCGAGGCCGTACCAATCGCCTCGCTGCCTGCCGACGCGCGCGCAGCCGCGGAGGCGAGGCTCGCCGCCCTGTTCGCCGACATCGCCGCCGAGGCGTCGGCGCTGAAGGCATCGCCACGCGAGGGTGACAGGCTGCTCGGCGAGTTCCTGTCGCTCGCCGTCCGCGTCCCCGACCCGTCCTATCTGCGGGTGCGGGACGGAGCGCCGGTGCTCGTCGCCTGGGGCCACGAGGCGGGCGGCCGCTCCGTCGGCCCGGAGCTTCTGGAGAAGCCGGCCGAGCTGCCGCCGCCCAGGCGGCCGGTGATGATGCCGCCTGCTCCCGCAGCGCCGAGGCGAAGCGCCTGGCCTTGGCTGTTGCTCGCCGCCCTGCTCGGGCTCGCGCTCCTGCTCCTGCTTCTTCTGTTCTGGCGCAATCCCTTTGGCTGGTTCGCGATCGCCCCGCCCGACTGCATCCTGGATCGCTCCGGGGTGGCTCTACTCGAGGAACAGAGGCAGGAGACCGACCGGTTCATCCATCTGCAGCAGGACCTCGCCCGCGCACGCCGCGCCCTCGGGGAGGCACGCCTCGCCTGCCCGCCCGTTCGACGCGAGGCCGCCCTGCCGCCGGCACCGCCTGCGCGCAACGAGGATGCAGAGCGGGCGCGAGAGCAGGGGGGGCGCGAGGGCCGGGTGCAGGTGATCCTCGCCTGGGACGATCGCAATGACCTCGACCTCGCTGTCATCTGCCCTGACGGCCAAAGGATCTATTTCGAAAATCGAAGGGCATGCGGGGCTGAGCTTGATGTCGACATGAACGTCGAGGGAGGCCCGCGTGGGATCTCCAACCGTCCGGTCGAGAACATCACCTGGCCGTCCTCGCCGCCGCCAGGCCGGTACCGGATCGAGGTGACGCATTACAGCCGCAACCCTGGTGGGCCGGCTGCCTCGCCCTTCCGGGTGACGATCCGACGACCCGGCCAGCCCGACCAGGTGCTGCGCGGCAGCGCCTCCCAGGGCCAGACAGTGCGCGTGGGCGAGTTCACTGTGCCATGACCCGGCACCTCATCCATCGCGACCGTCGCGCAGCCCTCGCCCGGCTGCTTCCCGCGGGATGGGACGAGGCGCGGGCGCGCGCGGCGCTTGCCGGGCTCGCGGCGCGCGCCATCGGCCCGGCCTGGGGAGCGCTGTTCGCAGAAGCCGAGGATGAGGGCGACACGATCGCCTGGTATGCCGAGGGCAGCTCCGCCGCCCGTTACACGGAGTTGCCGGCTGAGGAGCGGGAGCGGCTGCGCGCTTCGCTCGGCGCCGCCTTCTCTCTGCTTCGCCGCGCCGCGGAGCGAGAGGGCGGGGCGCTGCCCGCGCTCGTCTCCGCAGCGCGCGAGATCCCTTCCTGGGACGTCGCTGCAGCCGTTGACGGGATTCCCGTCCTGGCCGCCTGGGGCCATGCTGCGGCTGGAGGGCCACCGCGCGGGCTGATCGCCGCGCTCGACGACGGCCTGCCCGCCGAGCCGCCGGCTGGCTTCCCTGCCCGGCCGGTGGCTGCGACCGTCGCGGCGCTCGCTCTGCTCGCGCTGCTCGCCTCGCTCCTGCTGCCCTGGTGGGGTAAGCTCCTTGCCCCGCCAATGCCTGCCTGCCGGGCCGACCCTGCGGGCCTTGCCGCCCTGCGCGGCCTGCTCGCCGAGGAGGGGCGGGAGGCAGCGCTCGCGATGGAGCTTGGCCGGCTGCAGGGAGAGCTCGGCTTGCGCCAGGCCGAGTGCCCGATCCCGGAACTGCCCCCCGAGCCGCCGCCGCAGCGGGCGGAGCGCCCGCCGCCGCCGCGCCCCGAGCCGCCGCCGCAGCGGGCGGAGCGCCCGCCGCCGCCGCGCCCCGAGCCGCCGCCGCAGCGGCCTCCAGACGCGGAGCCGTGCGATGTCGAGACACGCTCCGGCGGCCGTGGGGTGACCCGGACACGTCACTATCTGGGGAATCGGCCAGGGTCGGTCACGCTGTCCTACAACACGCGGATCGAGCCTGACCAGATCGACGTCTATTATCGTGGGCGTCTGGTCAGCAGCACCTATCGTCCGGTCAGCGGGCGAGGCGCCATCAGCTTCGAGTACCAGCCGACAGGGGGCGGCCCTGAAGCGAATGTGGTCGAGGTCGTGGTGACCGGTTACGGTCTGACAACGCTCTGGAGCTATTCGATCGGCTGCCCGCGCTGACGGGGCGGCGCAAGCCGGGGCTGCCGCTTCGACAGCGGAGCGCCAGGCTGACCGTGCTAGGATGGAGGCATGAGGAAGATGCAGATCGCTCTCGGCTCCGTGGCGGCGGCACTGGTCGTCGCTTCGAGCCAAACCGCAGCGCAGGCGCCGGACGGCGCCGTCGCTGCCGTGCTCCGCCGCGCCGGCGTCGCGCCCAGCGAGGCGGCCCTCGCCGGCCGAGACCCGAAGGCGCGCGCACAGGTGCTCGACTCGCTCGAGCGGTCCTATCCGCTGCCGAGGACCGTGCTCGACCTCGAGAACAGGCTGCCGCCCGACCCGAACGCGGTGATGGACCAGCTCGGCCTCGTCAGGCGGCAGGGCGCGGCCGTGACCGACCTCTCGGGCGGCACGCCCACCTCCCGGCAGATCACCGATGCGCTCGCGCCCCGCTAACCCGCCGCGGCGGGTGCTGATCCTCGGCGCCCCAGCCCTGCTCGTCGCCTGCCAGACGCCGAACGAGCAGGCAGCGCGGATCGCGCAGATGACCACCCGCGGCGTGGTGCTGACGGTGAACTTTGACCTCAACTCCTACGCCATACGCCCGGATGCGCGCGAGGTGCTCGAGCCGCTGGCTGAGGCGCTGCGCGACCCCGTGCTCGAGCAGTTCACGTTCGACATCAACGGCCATACGGACGCAACCGGCAGACTTGGCAGGAACATGGCGCTGTCGGAGCTGCGCGCCGCCGCCGTGGTCGATTTCCTCGCCGCCCGCGGCGTGCCGCGCAACCGCATGCGCGCCCAAGGATTCGGCCCGCTGCAGCCCCTCACCCCGGCTGACCCGCGCGCCGCAGTCAACCGGCGTGTCGAGGTGTTCGCCGTCCCTCCCGGAAACTGATACGCGCCCCTATGCTGATCCGCATTGCCCGCGCTCGCATTCTCACCGCCGCTGCTGCTTCGCTCCTGATGGTCTCTGCCTGCGCCACCACCAATCCGGGTGGCGAGCCGCTGACGCCTGCGCAGCAGCAGCTCCGCAGCCAGGCCGAGCGGTACAAGGAGACGGTGGCAACCGGCGTGGTCGTGGGCGCCATCGCACTCGGCCTTCTCGGCGCGCTGCTCGCTGGGCCGCGCAACCGCGGCGAGGGCGCAGCCCTCGGAGCACTCGCGGGCGCCGCCGTCGGCGGTGCGGCTGGCACCTACATCGCCGCGCGGAACGAACGGTATGCGACGCGGGAGCAGGCGGCGAATGCGCGAATCGCCGCCGCCGACCGGGAGGCTGCGGAGCTCGAGCGCACCGCGCTTGCCGCCGAACAGGTGGCGAAGGAGAACCGCGAACGGCTCGCCCAGCTCCAGGCCCGTTACAAGGCCGGGCAGATCACGGCGGCGCAGCTACGCGCCGAAACGAGGACAGCAAAAGAGGATCTTGAGCTGATGAACGGCGCCATAGAGCATTCGCGCAAGGTCGAGGGCGCGATGCGGGCAGATGGCGTGCCGCAGGCTGCCGCCGTGCAGGCGAGCCGCAAGCGCATGGAGGAGGCAGCGCGCGAACTCGAAGGCGCGCTTGCCCAGGTCCCGCCGGCATGACCGCGGCGCGCAGGCTGCTTCCGCTGCTTGCGCCCGTGCTCGCGCTCTGCGCCTGCGCCTCGAACCAGCCCGCGTCCGAGCGCGGCTTCTTCGGCGGCATCGGCGCCGCCATCACGGGCGAGGACGAGCGCCAGGCGCGCGCTCGCGAGGCTGAGGCGCGCTCTGCCGAGGCGCGCGCGCTTCAGGCACGCGCCGCCGCAATCCAGTCCGAGCAGCGCCAGGCAGCGTCCGCCCAGGCCCTTCGCGATGCCGAGCGCAGGCTCGCTGCACTCGAGGCCGAGATCGCGCGGATGCGGCGTGACCTTGCCGCCGCCCGTGTGGCGCGCCCTGACGACCCGCAGGGGGCGGCGCTGCAGAACCGGCTCGAGAGGCTCGAGCGCGACCGCGCCGCCGCCGCAAGGCGGCCTGACCAGGCGACGGCAGAGCGGCTCGAACGCCAGAGCCGGGAGCTTGATCGCGCGCTCGAGGCCTATGGCCGCCTCTGAGGGGGTCGCCCGGGCGCCTGTGCAGGGGCAAGCCCGGCGGCTACGAGGATCTCCCGCTCCGCCGCCTCAGGCGTCGGCAGGCGGCCGGCCTTCACGGCCCGCATCTGCCGCGCCGCGAGCACGGCAAGCTCCGGCATCAGCGGCAGACGCCGCGCCCGCATCTCTTCCTCGACGATACGCCCCTGGGTGGCGATCACCGAGGCAGGAGCCTCGGCACCCTCGCGGATCGTGCGCAGATAGGCATCGAGCAGCTGGGCGATCGCTGCCGGCGTGTCCTCGGCGCGCCGCGCCAGCGCCCCCGAAGCAGTCGCCACTGGCGGCCGCGCTGCCTCAGGCAACAGCGGCTCCACCGTGTCGAGCAAGCCGCGGATTGCGCCGAACACCGCGACATTGCCGCGCGCGAGTGCGACGGTTCGGGCGAGGGTCGCTGCGGCCTCGATCTGCGCTTTGAGGGCGGCCGCCTGCTGCTCCGCCCGCGCCCGGCTCTCCTCCGCGAGCAGGGCCTCGATGCGGGCGAGACCGCGTCGCGTCGCCTCGTCTGCGGTATCGCGCTTGAGCGCGGCAAGCAGGCTCGCGGGGTTCTCCGCTGCCGTCTCCCGCCCCCTCGCCTCCGCTTCGAAGGCGCGGGCGAACGCCTCGGGCATCGTGTCGTCGATCGTCACGACGAGGCCGAGCACCACGCGGAAGCCAACCGTCCGCAAAGCAAGCGGCGCGCCTGTGCGCGGGTTGAAGGGCGGGTATTCCTCGCGCAGCGAAGAGCGGAGCTGCGCCTCGTCGGTGAGGATATGGCCGCCGCGCGCCACCACGCCGCCTGCCTGGCCGTGCGAGCGGCCAACAACGGTGAGGCGATAGGGCTCGATCACCCATTCGGCGACGTTGCCGAGCATGTCGTGGAGGCCGAGCGGCCCGGGCTTGAGGCTGCCGACAGCGCGGACCCGCCCGTCGGCTGACGCGGGGCCGGCGAACCAGGCATGCGCGGCAAGCCCGTCTGGGAAGGCGGGCGTGCGGCTCGAGAACTCCCCCTCGCCGACCGAGGCGCCGCCGCGCGCGGCGAACTCCCACTCCTCCTCCGTCGGCAGCCGGGCGAAGGCCAGGGCTTGCCCGCGCCTCGGCAAGGTGTGGCGGGCGTTTCCGAGCCACCATGACGAGAGCCGTGCGGTGAAGGCGACCGCGTCGAACCACGACACCTCCGACTTCGCCACCCGCCCTGCCTCGGACGGGGTGGGGCAGGCTGCGTCCATCACGGCAGCGTACTGGTCGCGCGTGACCTCGTACTTGCCGAGCCAGAAGACGCGCCTGCCGCCATGCTCGAACGGCCCAGCGACATGGCCGCGGCGTGGGAACTCGGCATAGTCGCTTCCCGTCTCCGCCTGGCCGAGCATGAAGGCCCGATCTGCCAAAGGCCCCTCGGCCATCGGCGTCTCGACAGGGCGGAAGGCCATGCGCCCGCCGCAGGGCAAAGGCAGGGCGAGATCGTCCGGCAGCGGCGCCGGGTTCCACAGAGCCGTCGGCCAGGAAGGCTGCGCCGCGGCCGGCTGAGCCAGGAGGGCGAGCAGCAGAAGCAAGGCGCGCCAATCACGCATCGCGCATCCCCTCTCCCGGAGCAATCGAGGCGGCGCGCCGCGCGGCGAACAGAGCCGCGACCAGAGCGCCCGAAAGCGTCGCCGCCGCGGCGAGAGCGAGGTCCCCCGCAGCGATCGCCGAGACCGGGCGTCCTTCCGCGAGCGCGAGGTCGAGCCGGTTGACGAGGGCCTCGAGGCCGACCGCCAGCAGGGCGGCGAGCGCAGCACCGGCGAGCGCGAAGGCGGCGGCCTGCGTGGCCGGAAAGGCCACAAGCCCGCGCGCCGAGAGCCCCATCAGCCGGAGCAGCGCGAGATCGCGCCGCTTGCGCTCGACACTCGCGTAGAGCCCGACCGCGAGGCCGACGAGGTAGCCCATGCCGCTAAGCCCGGCGATGCCTGCGAACAGCGTGCCGAGGTTGCGGTCGAGCGCGAGCAGGGCGGCGACGTCCTCGGCACGCGTGGCGACATCGATCCCCTCGCGGCGCAGGTCGCGATCGATGCCAATGACATCCTCGAGGCTTCGCGCGTAGAGCCGGAAGCCCGCGTAGAGCCGGCCGGGGTCAGGCTCAGGGTCGACAGCCGGAGGGTCCGGGCCGATCGTTCCGTCCTGGAAATCCTCAGCGAGCAAGAGCAGGGGCAGCGGCAGGAAGGCCGCCTCACGCCCGAAGGACGCAGGCGGGGCGACGGCCACAACAGTGACCGGGAGCGCGAGGGTCGCCCGCGCCCCGCCCATGATCCGGTCGATCCTGAGGCGGATCGTCTCGGCGGGGGAAACGCCAAGCCGGTCTGCAAGCGCTGCCGACAGCACGACCTCTCTCCCAGCCGGCGCGGGAAGCCCCGCAAGCAGCGGATCGCCAGGGGCGGTTGCGAGCAGCTCCGCGCGCACGGGCGAATCCGACTCAGCCGTGCGCGCGAAGGCACCCACCGCTGCGAGGGTTCGGGTGCGGGGGATCACGAAGGCGACATCGGGCCGCGCCCGCATGGCGTCGAAGAAGGCGGCGTCGAAGCTGCGGTTGGCGATGTTGACGACCTCGCGGGCGCGAGGGGTCTGCGTCAGCCCCTCGCGGATGGCGGAGACGAGTCCTGACTTGAGCCCGGCGAGCACGATCAGAGGCGCGAGGATGGCGGCGATGCCGATGACGGTGGCGAGAGAGAGCCTGGCCTCGTGCCGCACGTCGGCAAGCGCGAGTGCGATCGCGAGCCGCGCCTCAGCCATGCGCGAGCCTCGAGCGGCTCTCCCCGTGCACCGGCGCGATTGCCACCACAGGCAAGCCGAAGCGCAGAGCGCGCTCTGGGTCGTGGGTGGCGAGCAGGAGCGCGGCACCGCTCGCCGCCGTCTCGCGCACGAGGAGCTCGAGCACCGTGTCGGCCATCTCCGGGTGCAGCGAGGCTGTGGGTTCGTCTGCGAGAACGAGCGCCGGCCGGTGGGCGAGCGCACGCGCGATCGCCGCGCGCTGGCGCTGGCCGACCGAGAGAGCGGCAGGCTTGCGCTCGAGCGCCGAGGCGATTCCAAGGCTCTCGGCCAGGGCGCGCAGCCGCGCCTCATCCTCGCGCCCCGCAAGCCGCTGCGGCAGGGCGATGTTGCTGCTAACCGAGACGAAGGGCAGAAGTGCGCCGGTCTGCAGCACATAGCCGATCGCGCGCGCGCGCAGCCGCGCGAGCGCCTCGCCGCGACGCTCCCGCCAGAAGAGGGCGGCATCCTCGCCGGCGACCGTAAGACGCGCTGCCCGGTCGGGCGGCACGGCGAGAGCGGCGAGGTCGAGGAAGGTGCTCTTGCCCGAGCCGGAGACACCGGCGACCGCGACCGCCTCGCCCGCGCGGAGGACGAAACGGTCCACCTCGAGAACGAAGGCGCCAGGGCCAGCGCCGTTGGTGCGCACGAGGCCAGCGATCTCGAGCGCGGGCACCCTCACGGCAGGGCCGAGAGCGGAACCGGATACATCGCCTCGTTCGGGCTCCTCGCGCCGTCGAGGTTCACCCAGAGCTCGGGCTGGCGCGCGTATTCCTCGTAGAGCCTGAGCTTGCCGGCAAGCGCGTTGATGATCTCGCGCCGCGCACCGGCACCCATGGACACCCACTCGTCCTGGGTGATTCCCAGGATTGCGGAACGATACGGAAGCCCCTCGAGATACTCGCCGAACACGCCGGCGACGCGCTGCAGCTCGGCGATCCGCCGCGGGTCGCGCGAGAGCGCTGCAGCAAGCCCGCGCAGCCGCTCGAAGAACGTCTCAGGCGCGAGCCGCCCGGCCGTTCCCGCCTCGATGATGCCGCGCAGCGTGCTCGCAAGGTCGGACAGCTGGTTGCGGGTGAGCAGGACCCGCACCTCAAGCGGGCGGCGCAGCGGCGAGGGGCTGGTCCAGTCCTCGTCGACCGTCCAGGCGCGGATCAAGTCGGGCGCAGCAGCGCCCGTCTCCCGCCCGAGCCAAGAGAGGCGCATCGCATGCGACACGACCGCCGTCTCCTCAGCGATCCTGCTCTGCAATGCGGTGCGCGACGGTGCGATGCCGCCGATTGGCCGGCCCACTGTTTCGGCAACCTGTTGCAGGATCGCATCTGTCAGCGCGTCCACCACCTCGCCGAAAGCCTCGATCCTGCCCTCAGGCACGGGGTAGTAGAGCGAGCCGACGCCCGGAAACTCCGACAGCGCGCGCCATTGCCGCTCTGCCCGGGCGTGGTTGTGCCGGCCCTCGGGCGTGCGCAGGTGGATCGCGTAGATCGCGACCTGCTTGGCTTCGGATCGCGCGATTGCCCGCAAGCCCTCGACCGTCAGCCCGGTCGAGGAGCGCGGGTCGGGGGCCTCATGCGTGCCGGCATCGGTGATCAGGATGATATAGCGGCCGCCGAACTCACTCCATTTGATCTCGTCGAGCGCGGTCTTTAGCCCGGCGAGAGCGTCCTCGTCGAAGCCGTCGGTCGAGACAGTGGCCTCGCGGATGCCGGCGATCTTGGGAAGCAGCCCATCCGGCGCCTCGCGGAAGTCAGGCGCGGCGACAAGGCGGGAGGTGTACTCGAGCGCCGGGCGGCCGGCCGTGGAGTCGCGATAGACCACCATGCCGAAGCGGAAATTGTCCCGCACGGCGGTGTCGCCGATCCGCCGCACGATCCGGGCGATCGCCTCGCGCGTGCGCTCGATATAGGGCCCCATCGAGATCGTGGTGTCGACGACGAACACGACCGCGCCACGGAACTCGCGCAGCGCCTCTGGGCTCGGGCGCGCCGCGGCAGCGCGCGCGGGCGCGCTGATCACCTCGAGAAGCCGCGCAGACGCCCCCTGCTCGGGCTCCATCAGACGCGCCGAGAGGATGGGCAGGAGATAGAACTGCCGGGTGATGTCGACGAAGGTCTCGGGCTCCATCGCAACGACAGGGCCGGTCGGCGGCGAGGCCATTGCCTCGCGCCGGAAGGCGGCGGCGCGGGCTGCGCGGTCAGGCGCGGCCCAGGCCTCGCGCACCGACTGAGCGTCGCGGAAGAACATCACGCGGTCGCGGCCGGCGGGGTTGGTGAAGGCGGCGATCATGGTGTGGCGCCAGTCGATCGCCGCCGAGGCGCGAAGGAAGCCGGCGATCCGCCCCTCCGCCCCCTCGCCCACCTCGAGCCAGGCATTCGCCCCCTCTCCGCCTCGGCCGTAGACATAGAACACGGTGAACCCGGGAACGGGCCGGCCGGCGGCGTCGGGGCGCGGGCTCAGCACCGCTCCGGGCCGGGTGATTACGCGCTGGTAGAGGGTGGTCGTGCCCTCGATCAGGAGCGGCCGGCGCTGCTGCGCCTCAGCGGCAGCAGCCGGCAGGAGCAGAAGCAGTGCGAGCGCCACGCGCGCAGGAAGCCTCATCGGCGGCCCCTTCTCACGGCCAGAACTCTTTGAGCGCCTCGGCAGCCGTGGCGTTGCCGGCAGCCGAGGCGGATTCAAGATACGCCTTCAAGGCCTCCCGCAGGGGCAACACCTGCGTGTCCCCGGCCTGAGCCGCAAGCCGGTAGTAGTGGGCGGCCTGGCGCAGGTCGGGCGCGGTGAAGGGGCGGCCTGGCCGAAAGCCGTTGGGATCGTAGAGGCGCCCGAGCGCCGTGTAGGCGGCAGCGACCCCGCGATCGGCGGCCTCCTCGAACAGGACGAGCGCGTCGTCGTGCCGCCCTGCCGCCTGGCGGCGCAGGGCCACGGCGAGGATGCCTTCGGGGTTCGGCGCGCGGGCGACGACCTCGGGAAGCGGGAGCGCGTCCGTGCCTTCGGGCCACTGGGGCGGCTGCGGCTCTGGCGGGCGCGGAACCGGCGCGGCGATCTGCCGCTGCGACAGGGCCTCGTCCTCGAACCACCACCAGGCAGCGCCTGCGCCGGCAGCGACCGTGACCAGCGCGAGGAGCCAGACCAGCACCGCGCGCCAGCGCGACCGCGGCGTCGGGGGCGGGGCCTGAGGCGGGGCGACCGGACCGGCAGCGGCTGCCGGGCCGGAAGCATCGGCACTGCCCGAATCCTTCCGCCGGCGCTCCCCCTGCTCCCTCGCCTTGGGCTCGGCCACGGCGAGGGCAAGCGCGTTGTCGCTCTCGTCGTAGACGGGAATGTCGGCCGGCCAGAACAGGGGCAGGTCGCGCCCGAGGGCGGGCAGCCGCAGCCTCAGCGGCCCGGGCTCGATGTGTCGCACGAGACCGGGCGGCAGCACGAGCACGGGCGCGCCGCCTTCGCTCTCCACCGCTGCCGGCTCGAGCAGAGCCTCGCCGTGCTGCCAGCCGCCGGGGCCGAGATGTGCAGCCGCATAGCCCTCGCGCACGAGCGAGAAACGCAGGTCGCCGCCTTCGGGCACGCCGCGGAGAACGATCCGGGCGTGGCCGAGCGGGCGGGTCGTGTCGGCCACGGCGCGCAGCGGGGGCGGCATTGGGCGCGCTCAGGCAGCGGCGCGGAGCGCGGCGAGGATTTGCCCGAGCCGCGCGTTCGCCTCAGAGTTCACCGCTCCGCCGAAGGCATGATCGACATTGAGGTCGATCAGCCTCGCGAAGGCGGTGATCCAATCGACCATGAAGGTCGTCTCGAAGGGAAGCGGCACAGGCCCGAGCGCGGGGATGTCTTCGGCCGCCTCGCGCGCGGCGAACACAACGCGCCCGTCGCGCTGCACCTTCGGCCGTTGCGCCTCCGGCTCTGCGTCGAAGCCAAGGAAGGCGACGTAATCGTTGATCGCGCGCTCGGCCACCATCACCGGCCGCGTCAGGCTCTCGGGGAGGCGCTCGTGGAAGCCGGAGAGAGCCCGTATCCTGCGGGCGATCTCCGCGCGCAGGCGGCGAGTCGAGGCACCGCTCTCGACCTGGGTGGCGATGAACACGGCCGCCTCGCGCGGAAGCCGCAGGAAGCCCGAGGTGGCCTGATCTTCGGCGAAGCGGGCGAGGCGCTCGCCCCAGGCCTCGAGCGCCGCCTCGGCCATCCGGTCTGCCGTATCGGTGGCGCGCGCGGCCGGCGCGGCGGGGGCGGCGTCGCCGAAGATGCTGGCGAGTTCGGAGGCGAGATCGTCCTCCTCGACCGCAGCGCCGACGATCCTCGGCTGGGTCTCCTCCCCGGCCGCAGCGAGCAGAAGCCGCCTGAAGGCGGCCTGGAGCGGTTCCGTCTCCACCATCATCGCCTTCAGCATCAGGCCGAAGCGCTGCGCTGCTGCGGTCGCCGCCATCGCGCGCGCGGCCTCAGCGCCTTCGGCGCGGCGCTTGGCCCGCTCGGCCTCGCGGTCGTCGCTGATGTGAAACGGGTCGAGCCGCGCCGCCATTGCGCGCGCGAGCGCCGCAAGCCTTGCCGCGACCTGGCCACGCTTCAGCGCCGGGTTGCACACCGGGGCGAGGCGGGAGGCAAGGAAGGTCACCCCGCCGTCGTTCAGCTTCATCGCCTCGTCCCAGGCGCGGCCAGGGTCGGCGAAGTGGCGTTGCACCGCCTCCGTGGCGACGAACTCCTCGCGCATGCGCGCGATCCGCTGAGGCTCGCGCAGGCCGATCTCGCGCCGGTTCTCGTCGTAGTCGAGCAGGCCCTTGTTGATGAAGTTCGGGTTGCGCAGCCAGAACGTGTTGGCGAAGGGCCGGCCCGGCGTCCACTCGAGCGGCCATTGGTGGTCGAGCGCGAGGTAGCGGGTGATGCTCGCCTGGATACGCGCCGTCCAGCGGTTCATGCCCTCGCCCGAGCCGATCTCAGACTTGCCCTGCGCCTCCTCGAATTCCGCGTCAAACTTCGTCAGCACGAGGAACAGCGCGGTCTGGTGCTTCGCCCGCTCCTCCGGCGAAGCGCCGTGAGTCGCATCGACCCATTCCCGCACCATGCCGGGCAGGGTGCGCACGTCCTGGTTCGAGGGTCCGATGCAGAGCAGCATCGCGGTCAGCTCCTGGTCGGCGACGTAGCGCTGGTAGAGATAGGCAACCTTGCCGCGCAGGTAGAGCGGCGCGAGCTTGGCCGGGTCCTTCAGATATCTCTCCGGGTCGGTCAGCACCTCGCGGGAGCGCGCGCCCGGGAAGTCGAGTAGGTCGGTCGCGCCCATGAAGTCCCACGGCTGTTCGGCAAGCGTGAGCCGGAGCTCGGCGATCAGCGCGGTGACGACGGCGCGCGGCAGTGTCACGCTGCGCCCCTCGCGCGTGGTGACAGGCAGAGGGTTGCCGGCATCCGGCGCGGCGAGGGTGTCGAGCGTGTCGACGTTGATCACGCTGGTCTCGCGCGGCAGGAGCGAAGCAAGCGGCAGGAAGGCCTCATCTGGGTCGCCCAGCGCCTCGAGCGCCTCGGTCAGCCGACGCGCGGTTGCGGTGAAGGCCGGAATGAGGTTCCACAGGGGCGCGAACAGCTCCGCCCGGTCGGCGACCGAGAGCTTGGGGGCAAGCGCCGCGACCTCGCGCCAATAGCCGCCGCCCAGGGCGAGGATCACCGGATGGCCGCGGAAGTAGCGCTCGAAATACTCCTGCAGGTCATAGGCGAGGTCCTCGTCCATGCCCTGCGCGGGGGCGGCGCGGGCGCGCGCGGCAAGCCCGTCGAGGTGCTTCGACAGCACCTCAGGCGCGACCGGCACCACCGAATCGCGGTTGAAATCCTCGAGGAAGGAGTTGCCAAGGATCTTCACCACATCGGTCTGCGTCAGCATCCGCACGGTCACGGGAGCGCCCGGCAGCCCGTGGGCAGGGCGAAGCGTGAAGCGGGTGACGAGGCCGGTTGCCTCCTTGCCGCCTTCCGGGTTGATCCTGCGCACGAAATCGACCGTTTCGGAACCGAACACGGCATTGACCGGGTTCGTTCCCTTCCGCGCCAGAGCCGAGATCAGGTAGCTCTTGCCGGCCTGGGAGGGGCCGAACACGGAGACGCACATCGGCCGCTGCGCGGCGGCGGCAAGCTTGCGGGCAGCGAGGCCGAAGCGTCGGAAGTCGCGCGCAAGCGCGGGCCCCGCCTCGCGCACGATCGCGCCGTTCTCGCCGATCCAGGCAAGCGCGCCCGTCGCCGCCTCCGCCACCCGCATGCAGCGCGCCGCAAGCGCGGCTTCCTCAGGGCCCAATCCGGGGGCGATCGCGGCGGCATGGTCGGACGAGGGGCTCATCGCGCGCGCCTCATGGCACCGAAAGCGCCCCGGTGTCGCGCCAATAGCCCGCCTCCTCCTCGAGGGTCTGCAGCCTGAGCGTCACCTCCGACGTGCGCAGGTTGTCGCCCTCGGCATCGACCACTTCCGTGGGTCGGAACTCCTCGCGCCTGACTTCGGCATCCTCGCGGTCGGGGTCGATTTCGGCGCGCTCGATCGTGACGGTGAGCGGCAAAGCGAGCCGCCGCACGTCGGCTGGGTTGGTGAACTCCATGCGGTAGAGACGCGTCGCTGTCCAACGCTCGAGGTCGAGCTGGCGGAAGCCGAGGAAGGTCGGTGCGGCGAAGGGGATGCGGAACGAGACGCCCTCGCCCTTCGGCTTGGCCGCGAGATCTGCCTCGCGGAACAGGACGTTCGCGTCGCGTATCTGGCCGCTCTGGTCCATCAGCCCGACGACGCGCGCCGTCGAGGCCATGCCGAGCCGCGAGGCGCGCAGCAGGAACCCCTCAAGCCTGCCTTCCGCCGTGGCGCAGATCATCGCGCCAACGGCCGCCGTGGTCTTCGGATCGGACACATGCCCCGAGGGGTCGCGGAACGGATACCACTGCTCGACCGCGTAGCCGTCCATCGCAACGATCCGGTGCGGCGGCACGGGCAGGCGCGCGGTGACGATGTCCTTCACCGCGCGCAGGCGCGAGGGGCGACCCGAGAGCAGCAGCACATCGACGTCGAAGGCGTGGACCACCTCCGTCAGTTCCGCGAGCACGGGGCCGAGAGCGGCCGCCACCACGGCGTCGATCTGCGCTGCCGTGGCCGAGAACACGACCTCGCCGAGCCGGAACCCTCTGGCACCCCGCGCCGCGGCAAGCTCCTCGACATGCACGATGGCGCGCTTGCCCGCAGGCAGGCCGGCGAGGATCGACGCAGCGGGCGCGCGCAGCACCTCGCCCCCTTCCCTCCCCTTCAGCCCCTCGTAGGCGCGCAGCGCGGCAATCCCGATCGGCTCGAGCACCAGCGAGACAAACTGCCGCGCGAGATGGCGCTCCTGCTCGCTCTGCCCGGCACGGGAGCCGGCGAGCAGCTCGCGCAGCATCGCCTTCGGCCCTTCCGTCCCTGCTGCGGCAAGCGCCGCCTCGAGCTCGGGCAGCAGGATTGTCTCGATCACCGCCCGCAGCACCTCGTCGCCGGCGATGCGGAAGCCTTCGCGGAAGTTCTGCTTCGGCGTGATCGCCTGGCCCTCCCCGGCGGTGTAGGTCGCGACCATCAGGTCTGTGGTGCCGCCGCCAATGTCGATCGAGGCGATGCGAAGCGACGGCTGTGGCCCGTAGCGCGGACGGACTCGCCCGAGCAGCCCGAAGAGCAGGCGCGGGTCAGACCTGAGCTTCCAGCGGCATTCATTGTAGAGCCAGACGAGCTGGGTGGCTGTTGCCTCGTCGAGGTTGGCGATGATCTCCGGCTTCGCCCAGGCGCGCGGCAGGGCAGGGTCGGCGGCGTCCTCGCTCCAGCCCATCAGCCGCCAGGCGAGATCGACCGCGGCGCGGGCGCGGTCCTTGAGGAGACGCTGCTCGGCAAGCGGCATTGCGGGCGGCAGGGTGAGCACGAGTCGGCGTAGCCGTCGCGGTACGTGCACCGAACCGCGCGCGGCGCGGATGTCGGGCGCGTTCATCTGCACCGCCGCCTGCATCAGGATCTCTGCCAGCATGAAGGTGGTGAGGGAGGACCGCGAGAAGCGCGCGCGCGAGGCCGGCAGCAGGCGGTGGCGAATTGTCTCGAGGACCTCCCCCTCCTCGCTCACATGTTCCATGAAGGGGCCGCTCACGGGCGGTTCCGTGGTGATGCCGTCGGCGCCGAGGCCGTTGAAGCGCCAGGCGAGTGCGGTCGGCCGCGTGTCCCAGAGATACCGCTTCGGCGACGAAAGCCCGGTCGCGCCCTCGTTGCCGCGCGCATCCGCTGAGAGTCTGACCGCCTCCGGCCCGACGCGCACCGGGCTCCCCCAGTGGAAGGCGTTCGGCCTTCCCGAGCGCTGGCTCAGCGAATCGCGGCCGAAGGAAGCGCGCGCGAACTCCACGCGGCTCTCGAAGGGCTGGTCGTAGACCCGCTCAGGCGCGGAGAGGTCGCGCAGCCTGAGCACATAGCCGTTGTTGAAGTCGAGCGGCCGGTCGGGATGGTCCTCGACGACGATGCCGCAGGTGCGGGCATTGCCGATGTCGAGCACGAGATCGACATCGATCGGGCGGTAGGCGGCGACGGGGCCGGACGAAGCCATCACCTTCACCCGCGGCATCTGCCCCCACTCGTCGAGGATGGCGAGCAGGGTGAGCATCCGCGCCCAGTGTTCGGCGCGCCAAGGCAGGTCCTCCGGCCGCAGCGGCCGGCCGCCGCGCGCTGCCTGGCGTGCTGCGCGGAAATTCGCATCGAGCCATTGGTCGACCCAACTCTCCTTCAGGAACCAGGCGTTCTGCGCCACCTCGACGGCGAGCGCGTACTCCGTCTCCTCGGGCGTCGGCGCGAGCGCGACATAGCGCCTGCCGCGCGGCATCAGCCCCGTGTCGAAGGCGAGGGTCACGGCGTGGGTGTTGCCCGCGCGGTCGGGCCCGGCAAGCGGCGCGATTCGCAGCCTGGCCCAGTTGGTGGGTCCCTCGTCGAAGGAGAGCCCACCGTCCGGCCGCGGCCCCTTCACCTGGAAGTAGGGCAGCGGCGTCCAGACGCCGATCGCCGGCTCGAGCGCCTGGCTGCGGCCAATCTGGTAGATCCTGTCCTGCGGCGGCCGCGCGCCGGTCACAGGGTCGTAGAGCGTCCCGTCCCGCTCGTCGGTCTCAAGCGCCCGCAGGATGATCCGCGGGCGGCCGTCGGGGCCCGGATCCTCGCGCAGCTCCTCCTCCCAGAAGGCGCGCGTGAGCCGGGGCAGGGCGGCGAGGTCGCAGCGCAGGTCGACGATCTGGATGCCGCTCTGCGGTACCAGGCTGACCAGGGGACGGCTTCGGATGGAGGATGTCTCCGCGGGCACGCTCAGGTCCGGGGCGCATTGCAGGTCGGTCGGCGCTTGGCCGCCGACCGTGCAGGCCCATCATGGCGTAAGCGGGGTCGAGCGCCAAGCGCGCGCGAACCTCGGCGCGGAGGTGGCAGCCAAGGGAGGCTGAAGACGGGACCGGTCTTCGCAACCGTCACCGCAGCGCCTGCCGCAGTGGATCACCTCAACCGTGCGGGGGAAGACAGCGGCTCGATCGGCACCGGACCGAGCCGGAAGGCGCGCACGCGCACGCCGGCGCATGCCCGGCTCAGGCGGCGGACGAAATCGGAGTGTCGACCGCGGCCGGAACGATCTTGCCCGGGTTCATGATCCCGTCCGGGTCTAGCGCGCGCTTGACCGCGCGCATCACCTCGAGCGCCTCGCCATGCTCGGCGGCGAGGAACGGCATCTTGCCGTAGCCGACACCGTGTTCGCCCGAGCACGTTCCGTCCATCGCGAGCGCGCGCATCACGAGCCGGTCGTTCGCCGCTGCGGCGCGTGCCATCTGCTCGGGATCGCCCGGGTCAACAAGGAAGACGAGGTGGAAATTCCCGTCCCCGACATGGCCGACCAGCGGCGCGACCAGCCCGTTCGCGGCAAGGTCAGCCTTGGTCTCGAGGATGCAGTCGGCAAGCCGCGAGATCGGCACGCAGACATCGGTCGGCCAGCCGCTGGCGCCCGGGCGCAGCGCGAGTGCTGCGTAATACGCCTCGTGCCGCGCCTGCCAAAGCCGCGAGCGTTCCTCCGCCGCGTGCGCGAAGGCGAAGGCGCCGCCGCCGTTTTGCGCAGCGATCGCCTCGACAATCGCGATCTGCTCTCCGACCGCCGCGTCGGTGCCGTGGAACTCAAGAAACAGCGTCGGGCTCACCGGGTAGGTGAGCTTCGAGTAGCGGTTGCAGGCCTCCATCTGCACCTCGTCGAGAAGCTCGATCCGCGCAAGCGGCACCTGCGCCTGGATCGTCTCGATCACGGTCGCGACAGCCGATCCGAGGTCGGGGAAGGAGACCACGGCAGAGGCGATCCGCTCCGGTATGCCGTGCAGACGGAGAGTCACCGAGACGATCACGCCGAGCGTTCCCTCCGAACCGATGAAGAGGCGCGTGAGATCGTAGCCGGAGGAGGACTTGCGCGCCCGCCGCGCGGTCCGGATCAGGCGCCCGTCAGCGAGCACCACCTCGAGCCCGAGCACGGCCTCGCGCATCGTGCCGTAGCGCACCGCGTTTGTGCCTGAGGCGCGGGTCGCCGCCATGCCGCCGATCGAGGCATCGGCGCCTGGGTCGATCGGGAAGAAGAGGCCGCTGTCGTGAAGATAGGCGTTGAGCTGCTTGCGAGTCACCCCGGGCTCGACCGTCACGTCCATGTCCTCGGCAGAGAGGCGCAGAATCCGGTTCATGCGCGAGAGGTCGAGGCACACCCCGCCCCGGATCGCCGCGATATGGCCCTCGAGGCTCGTGCCGGTGCCGAAGGGGATGATCGGCACGCGATGCGCGGCACAGGCGCGCACGGCTGCCTGCACCTCCTCGACGCTCTCTGCGAACACCACCGCATCCGGCGGCGCTGGCGCGTGCCAGGACAGGTCGCGTCCGTGCTGGTCGCGCACGGCAACGGCGGTCGAGAGCCGTTCGCCGAACCTGGCCCTGAGCGCTGCGATCACGGCATCGCGTCGGGCGGGATCGAGCGGGACGAGGGGAGAGGCGTCGGCCATGGCGGTTGCGATCCGGGGGCGGAAACCGCGGCATGCTAGGGCTTCGGCTGCGACAAGGCCATCAGGCGGACACGCGCGGCGGTTGACGCCCGGCCCGCTGCCCCGCGGCCGTCGCCGGCCGGGGCCTTCTCGGTGGCGGCTTCGCCCCGGCCGGCGAGTGCGGCGCTGCCGAGCCCCCCGCGCGCGCCAATTCGCCGAGCGACCGTCGCCTCCGTGCTTCCGTGCCGCGGCCGGCACGGTCTAGGATCAGTCGCGACACGGGGCTTGCGTTGGCATGGAAATCGAACGGCTCGGCAAGTACGAGGTGATCAAGCCGATCGGCAAGGGCGCCGCAGGCACCGTGTGGTGCGCGCGCGACCCGGTGATCGACCGCATCGTCGCGATCAAGACCGTCAAGCTCGAGCACCAGGACGCCGAGCACGCAGAGGAGGTGGCCCGGTTCAGGCGCGAGGCGCAGGCCGCAGGCAGGCTGTCGCATCCCAACATCGTCGCCGTCTACGACTACGGCGAGCAGGGCGACCTCGCCTACATCGTGATGGAACATGTCGACGGCGGATCATTGAAGAGCCGCCTTGATGCCGGCGAGCGCCTGCCGCTTGCGCAGGTTGCGCGCGTGATGGACGAGCTGCTCGCTGCGCTCGCGCACGCGCACGAGAAGGGCGTCGTCCACCGCGACATCAAGCCCGCGAACATGATGCTCACCGCGTCCGGCCAAGTGAAGGTCACCGATTTCGGCATCGCGCGGATCGAGAGCTCGACAATGACGCAGGCGGGAACGGTGCTTGGCACGCCCGCCTATATGTCGCCCGAGCAGTTCCGCGGCGAGCCGGTGGATGCGCGGACGGACATCTACTCTGCGGGCGTGGTGCTCTACCAGCTGCTCACGGGCGACAAGCCCTTCGAGGGCAATCTGACCGCGATCATGCACAAGGTTCTGAACGTCGAGCCTCCGCGCCCCTCCGAGATCGCCGGCTCCGTGCCGGTCGCGTTCGATGCGGTGGTGCGGAAGGCCATGGCCAAGCGGCCGGCGGAGCGCTTCCAAAGCGCCGCCGCCTTCCGTGAGGCGATCGCGGCGGCGATGAGGGAGGGCGAGACGGCGGACCCGCTGCTCGGCCTGCTCGGGGGGGCGGAGGCGGAGGCGACCGTCGTCGCCCGTCCGGCGGCCGGGCAAGCGGCCCAGCCCAAGCCCGCGCCTGCGCCGTCTCCGGCAGCCACCCGGCGCGAGGGAGCACCGGTCGGGCTGATCGCGGGCGGAGCGGGGGCGCTGATCGCCGCAGGCGCGGCTGTCTTCCTCCTGGTCGGCCGCGGCGGCGAGGCGCCTCCGCCCGCTCCCCAGGCCCCCGTCGCCCAGGCCCCCGTTTCCCAGCCTCCCATCTCCCAGCCGTCCGTGGCGTCCGGCCCAGCAGCGGCCACGACGCCGATCGTCCCCCCTCCTGTTGCGCTCGCCCCGCCGCCGCGTGTTCCGGACCCGACGCCACCGCGGCAGGCCGAGGCTCAGCCGACCGAGCCCCCCCAGACCTTCACCGTGCCCCCGCCGACGCCATTCGCGGCCCAGCAGGTGCCAGCGATCCAGCCGCCAGCGCAGCCGCCGCAGCCGGCCCCGCCCAGCCCCCCGCGTGTCGACCAGGCGGCACCTCCGGCGCAGCCTGCCCCGACCACACCCCCGCCAATCGCCCAGGCCGCGCCCACGCCGCTTCCTGCCCCGGCCGGCTCTCCGCCGATCGCCCAGCAGAGCCCTCCGCCCCCGGCATCGCAGCCACCCACCGCCTTGGCGCAGCCTCCCGCCACGACACCAGAGCTGCCACGGGCGCAAGCACAGCCCCCGCCCCTTCCGGCACCGGCACCCGCCCCGATGCCGCCTGCGGCGTCGATCCAGCCGAGCCCCCCCGCCCCGCAGCCGCGACCGCCCGAGCAGCAACCCCAGCAGCAGATCGCCGCAGCCCCGATCGGCGGGGCGCTGCGGGCTGCCATCAGCGCCGCGGTCGCGGATGCCCGCTGCGCCTTGATCGGAGGCGAGCTCGAGGGGCAGACGCGGGCGCGTCTGACCGGCTACGCGCAGGCGGGCAGCGGCGAGGCAGCGCTGCGGCTGAGGCTCACCTCGGCCGGTGTTCCGGCAGGCGCGATCGACTGGGGGGTGCGGGGCTTCGAAGGCCCCTACTGCCAGGCGCTCGACCTCTTCAGACCCTACGCCGATGCCTTCGGCGCTCCCCCCTCCGGCCTCGGCCTGTCGCTCCCCGGCGGCAGGACCAGGCTGGTGCTGGGCGATCTCCTGACCGTGAACCTCACCCTGCCCGGCTTCCCCGCCTACCTGCGCGTCTCCTACTTCACCCATGACGGCGAGGTGGTGCACCTGCACCCGTCACCCACCGATCCGGCCCGCACCTTCGGCCCCGGCGTGCGGATCGCGCTCGGTGACCCGGCCGCTGGCGGGCCGCGCTGGGAGGTCGGGCCGCCCTACGGCACGGAGATGATCGTCGCGATCGCGAGCGAACGGCCTCTCTTCGCCTCCCCCAGGCCTGAGGCGGAACAGTCGGACGCCTATCTCGCCGCGCTTGCCGCAGCGCTTCGGTCCGGCACCGCGGGGCGCGTCGCGGCGCAAGTGCTCATGGTCGACGTCGCGGAGCGGTAGGGAGCGGGTCGCGCGCCCTGTCGTCAGCCGCGCCGGGGCTCGCACGGGAGGCCGGGGGCGGCTGACGCCGCCGGAGCGGTTCCCCCTCCAGGTCTCAGCGCCCTGAGGGCCAGGGCACGCGCATCAGCCAGAGATCGGGCATGCCCTCGAGGAAGCGCGCGCGCAGGCGGTCGAGGGTCTCTGCGTCGATCCCGGAGGAGTCTGGCGAGAAGAACCGCGGATCAGGCGTGTGCATGAGATAGGCCATGGACTCGTTCATCATCACCTCCTCGAGCTCCGGGTCGTATCCAACCTCTGCGAGGAAGCGGCGAAGACGGGCACGGTCGCTCGGCGACAACCGATCCCGCCACCAGGTCGCGACATGCGCGGCATAGGCGGGGTTGGTGAAGAACTCGCCATGGCTGAGCTCGTGCCGGAGGATCGCCTCGCGCACCGAGGCGTCGATCGCGAAGGGAAGTCCGCGCGAGGGATCTGCCGGCTGCACACCAGGGACGGTGACGATCGCGGCTGGCTCTGCGAGCGAAAGCGCACCATCCGGCCCGCGCAGGACGATGCCGAGATCGCTGAGTATGGTGAGCAAGAGCCGCTCCTCGGCGTTCAGCGGCACCCCTTGAGCCGAGGCGAGGGAAAAGAAGCTTAGGAGGTCGGCGGCCCGGTAGTTGTGGCCGAGGTAGAAGCTCTCGACCGTTTCGCCACGCTCCGCGATCGCCGCCGCAAGAGCGGAGTCGTCGAGCACTCGGTCGCGCGGCAGGCCTGCCTTCTCGACCAGGGCGGCGATCCGGTTCAGCATAAGCCCCTGCTGGGTCAATGACGGGAAATCAAGCACCACAATCCGCGGGTTCGCATCGACCCTGAAGATCGCCAGCGTCTCGCTCCGGTTTGCGAGGATCGCGAGCGGCGAGGCGAGGGAAGCGAGATGGCGCGTCGCCTCCGGCGCGCGGGCAGCAGGGGCCGGGACAGTGGGAGCTGGGGCAGTGGGAGCCGGGGCAGGAGGCTCACCCTGCCGGAGCAGAAGGCCAAGACCGCCCAGGGCGACAAACAGGGCGGCGAAGAAGAGCGCAATCCCAGGCACTTTCCGGCGCGCCGCCCCCCGGCGCAGGACAACCGTCGCGTCCGGGTCCGGCCGCCTGGGCATCGTGGCGGCCGTGCGCCTGGTCAGCCGCCGATGTTGACGATCTGGACGCGCCGGTTGCGCGGCTCGTCGACGCCGTCCGGCGTCTGCACGGCGAGCCTCGACTGGCCGAGACCAATCGCGACAAGCCGGTCGGGCTCGATGCCGAAGTTCTGTGTCAGGTAGTTGCGCACGGCGGCGGCGCGGCGCTCGGAGAGCGCCTGGTTCAGGGCGCGGGAGCCGGTGGTGTCGGTATGGCCCTCGATGCGGAACCGGTAGGGGCGCAGGTCCTCGCTCGCCAGCGCCTTGCCGAGCTCGTCAAGCACCCGGATCGCCTGCGGGGTGAGCGCGGCAGAGCCGGTTGCGAACTGCACGGTGAGCGAGATCGTGGGCGCTTCGGCTGGCGCCTGAGCGGGCGGCACGGCTCCCTGGACGGGCGCCTCGGGCGCCGGCGTCGGCGTCGCAGGTGTGGGGGCAGCGAGAGTCGCTGTCGGCGTCGCGGCAGCCGGCTGGGCTGGAGCTGTCGCTGCAGGCTGGGGCGAGACTGGCCGGATGCCGCGCGTCGCCGGCTGGAACTGCCCGGGCTTCGGGCGGAGCGCGTCGATGATCTCGGCCGCGGACGGGTCGCGCTGCTGGGCGCCTGCAGGGATGGCGAGCAGGGCAGCAAGGGTGGCGGCCATCAGCGGCCGCAGTGGATGGGCAGGCGCCATGGTCTCGTCTCCGGTCATCGGTCGGCGCCTCCGGCGCCGTCTCTTCGGGTTCGATCCTAGCATGAATGGCCCCGGTTCGGACACATGCAGCGGGTCACACGCGCCGCTCCCGCAGCATCGTTCAGATCGCCCCGAGAGACCGCCAGAGCGGCAGCCGCTTGCGCAGCACCTCGGCGACCGCCGCCTCGATCCTCTGCCGCGCTGCCGCGGGGCACGCCGGCTCGCCGTCGATCAGTATCCCCTCGCCGCGCACGGCGAGTTCGCCCTCGATCCAGTCCGACACCATTGCCGTCTCGGGAGCGCAGCCGGCGACGATCGCGGCATAGGTCTGCATCTCCACCTGGTAGGCGGGGATGCCGGAGCAGAGACGCGGGCTTGGGATGGCCAACTGCAGCCCCCGCCCCGGGAAGCCCCAGGCGCGGGAGACGGCCGCGGCGTAGCGGCGCGCCGGCTCCTCCGGGGCGGCGTCCGGGCGCGGCACGGGCATTGCTTGGTCGCTGCCGACCAGCATGCCGACGAGCTCCACCGCCGAGACGGGCGTTCCCGTCGCTGCAGCGATGCGCTGCAGCTCGCCAACCTGGCGCGGCCGTTCCGAGAGCGCGTCGAACAGGGGCCGGTAGGTCTCCTCCCCCATCGTCGCCGTGCCGCCCGGCACCTCGACGGAGAACTTCACCTCGTCGCGCGGTGTGGTCAGGACAAGCGTCAGCGCCGAAAGCTTGCGGTTGCGCACGTGCTCGGGGATCAGCCTCGGGCCGCGCACGAAGATGTCGTGGCGGAAGCCGCGCTCGAGGCAGAGGTCGCGCGCTGTTTCCCGCGCAGCCGCATCCGGCAGCGCCTCGATGATCGCGCGCTGCTCCGCCGAGAAGCAGAGATCGGGGTAGTTCTCGGGCAGGGTCGCAGCGGCAGCATAGGTGAGCTTGGCGGGAGCGAGCAGGCCCGCAACCTCGGCTGCGAACATAGGCCGCCAGTTGTCGTTCAGGTACTCGTGCGCGAGATAGGTGACGGGCAGCGCCGACTTCTCCGGGTCGAGGATCCGCTGCACCCACTCAGACCTGGCGAGATGGCGCGCCCCGGCCGCCGAGAGCCGCCGCGCGGTCTCGAGGGCGGCGAGGATCTTTCTGTCCGACCGGCCGGGAACGGTCGCCGCGACATCGGCGAGGAAGCGGCGAAGCCCGATGATCGGCGTCCAGGCCGGCAGGGCGCTGTAGCCGACATGAACGATGCCGCCCGGTTTGAGACGCCGCGCAAGGAAGCGAACGATCGCCGCGCGCGTCCCGTCCGAGATCCAGGACCAGACGCCGTGCAGGCTGACGACGTCGAACTCGGGCAGGCCCTTGGGCAGGGCGTCCGCGAGCTCGTCGAAGCCGAGCTCGAGATAGTCGATGTTGGCGAGCCCGGCTTCTGCAGCGAGCGCGCGAGCGGTGGCGATATGGCTCGGCAGGAAGTCCACAGCGACGACCCGGGCACGCGGATTGGCCGCGGCGATCACCCCGGCGGTCAGGCCCAACCCGCAGCCGAGCTCGCAATAGGCGAAGTCCTCAGGCAAGTCTGCCTCGTAGCCTGAGACGGTGAGGGCGAGCGACAGATGCGCCGGCGCCTGGAAGGCGAAGAAGCCCGGCAGGTAGTCGATGTCGGAGACGTAGCCGCCGCTCCAGCCGCTCATGAGGCTCTCCCGTTGCGTTTCCCAAAGGCGTCGGCCGTGCTCGCATCGAACAACGCCTCAGGTGCGGTCGCCCGCGGCGTCAGGCCAGGCGCGGGCGTGCGCGGAAGCCACACGTTCCAGCCGAGCCTCGGCGCCGCAGCCCCCTCGGCCCCGAGCCGAGGCAGGGGAACTTCTGCCCCGTCGAGCACTGGGTTGACGGCGAAGCCGAGGGTTGGGCCGACATAGGCCCGGACGAGATCGACGAGCCGGCCGAGCACGACCCCGCCTGGCATCAGCGCGGCGAAGGCCTCGTAGGACATCGGGCCGAGGCGAAGCACGAACCGCCCCTGCGTGTCCCAGGCGCGCACGCCGACCGCCGCCTCCCCCCCGAGGCGTGCGTGCCGGCCATTCGGCAGGCCCGGGCCGGGCAGGCGCGTGCGCTCAGCCGGCGGCAGGGACAGCCAGGCGCCGACCATCTGCACGACCTCCACCGGCCGGCCGAGGAAGTCGGCAACCATCGCCTCGAGCCGCGCAGCAGAGCGTGGCCGCTGCGCGAACAGCCCGCCATAGTGCAGCAGGACCTCGTCCGGAACGTCGAGCCGGCCGGAAAGCCCTGCGGTGCCGAAGCCGACGATGGCAGCAAGCGCCCGGGTCGCCGGGTCAGGCTCACCCGGCGCTGCCGCCTCGAAGAGCCGCGCAGGCCGGTACTTGGTCGCCGCACGGAGGTAGAGCGAGAGCCCGCGATGGACGAAGAGGTCGAGGAAGGCAGGCAGCGCCTCGTTCCGCGCGCGCGCGGCGAAGAGCGCGATCTCGCTGTAGTGGCGGGGCAGGATCCCGCCCGGCCCGACGAGGCCGAGGAAGGCGAGCACAAGGCGTGGCGCGCGCCCCTCCGCCTCCGGCTGGAACGCGGCGACTTCAGATGCCGGAAAGGCAAGCGACAGGGCTGAGGCGAGGCGCGCGACCTCCTCTGCCGGGTCTGCGTCGCCGCCGAGCGGCTTGAGCGGCTCGCGCCTCAGGTCGCGGGCGGCGCGGCGCTCCTGCGCCTCGAGCACGCGAATCGCCTCGAGGAACGGAAACCGTTGCGGCTCAGCCGCGAGCGCCGCCGCTACAGAAGGGGGGTTTCGCCGGCGCGCGGAGGCCATGTTCGGATCACGCCTGGGCGGCCCGAGAAGGCCGCTGTGGTGCGGACGAAACTGTTGACGGCGGCGTGCAGAGCGAGGAAGCGCTCGAGCACGGCGGCGAACAGGTAGCCGCCAGTCACGAAGGCGCGCGGGTCGAGCTCGATTCGCACGTCGAGGCCGCGCACGAAGGCGCCGAGCCGGCGCCCCGGCGCGCGGGCAGACCCCTCAGTCGCTGTAACGGACACGACCCCTTCGATGATCGCCCGTGTCTCTGGCAGTTCCCGAAGGTCGTAGAGGCGCAGGATCTCGCGCAGCGCTGCCGCCCCGGCAGCGCCACCGGTGACGGAGAGGTGGTTCAGGGCAAGGTGCGAGACGAGCTTCCACGCTCCCCTCTCTGCGAGCTTCGGCCGGAGCGTCGGCGTCGGTGCGGTGAGGCAGCTCATCGCGGACACCCCGCCCAGGCCTTCGACCGCCGTCAGCCTCGGCCTGCCGCCGCCGAAGGGCAGAAGCGCCGGCAGGTCTCTGTTGAAGCACGTGGCGTCGATCGAAAGTGTGCCGTCCGCCGGCAGGGCGGGGTCGAAGCCGCGGTCCGCGAACGCGATGAACACCTCGGAGCCGGTGAGCGGCGGCGCCGCTGACCGGCGCAGGGCATACCAACGCGGCGCCTCCTCCTCGCCCGCCTCGCCGCGCTCCGCCCCGCCCGGAAGGGCGGCGTCCGCCGCGAGACGGTAGAACGGGAGCCAGCGCCGCACCTGTCCCGAGGGCCGGCTCTCGCGTACAGACTCGACGGACCAGACCTCGAGCGCGCGCGGCCGGCGCGCATCCGGCACGACGCGGAGCTCCGTGGCCGTGCCGTCGAGCGGCAGCGGGTCGCAGCGCTGCGGGAACAGGTTCACCACCGGGGTGCAGCCGAGCGCGAGCGCCTCCGCCCCCACCGTGCGCTCGAGCTCCGGCATGGCGCGATCGAGATAGAGGAAGAGCTCGAGCCGGTTGCCGCCCGAGACAAGCGTCTTGGCATCGAGCCCGACCACGTCGAAGAACAGGAACTTCTCCGGGAAGGCGAAGTACTCGGTCAGCAGCCTGTAGCCCGCGAAGCTGCGGGCGGGCCAGGGCAGAAGCGCCTCCTCCCGCCCGAAGCCGACCTCGCGCACCGACGAGGCCGGCAGGATCACTGGGTTCGGGTCGTTCGGCCCGTCTGCGACGGCGACCGAGACGGTGTGGTTCAGCGCAAGCTCGTGCAGCGGCAGGGCAACGGGCGCCGTGCCGCGCAGGAAGAAGCGCAGGCTGTCGGGGCCGAGCTGGGTGAAGCTCATGTCGGGGCCGAGGCAGCGCAGCACGATCCTGAGCGAGGCGACGGCGCCGCGGGCGGCGCGATTCACCGGTGCCTGGAGCGGCAGGCCGGAGAGGCGGACCTGGTCGATCGCGATCGGGTAGAGCGTCACGGGATAGCAGGTGCGGAACCGGCAGCGCTCGCCGGCGACCGGCTCGGTGTCGAGCGCCGTCCCCGCCGGCACGCGGTAGGGTGCGGTGGCGGAGGGCAGGCCGCTGAACTGCACCACCGAGCAGGACGGGAACGGCAACAGAAAGTGCGGATAGAGAATGCCGAGAAGCGCATCCGTCAGCTCCGGGAACTCGTCCTCGAGCTTGTGGCGGACGCGGGCTGAGAGATAGGCGAAGCCCTCGAGCAGGCGCGCGACATGCGGATCGTCCACGGCATCGGGGGCAAGCCTGAGCCGCCCCGCGATCTTCGGATGCGCGGCGGCGAACTCGGCGGCGAGCTTGCGGATATAGGCGAGCTCGCGGTTGTAGAATGGCAGGATGTCGTCGATGTCAGACAGGGTCGGCCCCCTGCACGACGAAAGCCATCGCCGCGCTGTCAAAGGTCGTGTCGAAGCTCACCGGCTCGGGCTCTGGATCGGCGAGCATCAGCGCCTCGATTCGCAGCCTCAGCGTGCGGTCCGTCTCGTCCGTGAAGGGAAGCACCGACACCTTCACCGCCCTGAGCCTCGGCTCGAAGGCGGCGATCGCCTGCTCGACGGCGCGGCGGAACGCCTCGCGCCTCTCCTCCGCGGCGAAGTAGCCGGAGGTGAAGTCGGGCACGCCGAATGCGAGCGGAGAGATCGCGAGCTCAGCAAGCGGCGCGGGCCAGGACCGCCAGCGCTGGCGCGCGTTGAGCAGCGCCTCGAGGTCGCGCCGCGCAGCCCGACGCAGCGCCGCGACAGTCTCTGCCGCGCCAAGCGGGCGGTCCTCCGCCCGTTCCGGGTCTGCATCGAGCAGCCTGTCGAGGACGGAGAGCTGGACTCGCTGCCGGCGCTCCTCGGGCCTCAGCGGCATGCGCTCACCCGCGCCCGGGGCTGCTCAGGAGGCACCAGAGAAGGCGAGCGCGCCGAGCTCCATCACCGTCCTTCCCTCCTCGCCGACGAGGAACATGCGCTGGCCGAGCCCGCGCACCGGCGCGCCATCGCCGCCCGTCCACTCCGTAGCGCGGCCGAGGCGGATCGGGTCCGGCTGGTGCGGGTCGGGCGCGAGGTAGAGGGCCGGGACGAACACGTCCCCCTCCGGACCGTCCCGCACCGACAGCGTCACCCGGCGCCAGAACAGATCGCGCGGGCGTGCGGGCTTGTGGAACACCGCCTCCGCGATCCGCTCGGTCGGGATCCAGAAGTACTTGCCGGTCGTGGTCAGCACCTCGAGGAAGCCGGAGCAGAGGTCGTCGGCGTCGCGGAAATCCTCGAAGGCGGCGCCGTCGAGCGTGCCTGAGGCCGGCGGGCGGGCGGCTTCGGCCTCGTGCGCGAGCCTCAGCGCCTCGGCCGTCTCGCCTGCCCGAAGCGCCACCAGCGCCTCGAGCAGCCGAATGAGATGCCCAGGCGGCGCGCCGAGGAACTCGGGCACGCGCCCCTCCGTCCAAACCTGGCGGCGCGCCTCCTCGGCGCGCAGGAGCTGGCGGAAGACCGCAACCGGAAGCGCAACGGCCGGCTCCATCGTGGTCAGCGCATCAAGCAGAGTGTCGGCGCGCTGGACATTGCCCGAGAAGAGCAGGAGCTCGGCGAGCAGAAGCCTCGGCGCGGCTTCGGCGGGTGCGGCGCGCACCGCGGCGTTGGCCGCGGCGATCGCGTCGTCGAGCCGCCCGGCCTGGAAGAGCGCCCCGGGCGTGGCATGCCCGTCCGTGGCCTTCTCGCTCGTGGTCCTCTCGGTCATGCTGCCTGCCTTGCCGGAACTTCGGTGACAAGTCGGAACGTTGCGGCGACGTCATCAAGCTGGAACTGCGGCTGCAGATGGATGGTGCAGCCGTAGTGGCCCGGCTTGCCCGGAAGCTCGGTGACGGAGACGCGCGCATCGGCCAGCGGGTAGCGCGCCATCATCTCGGCGCCTGCGCGCGTGTTGGCGTTGACGTAGCCCGAGATCCATTTCTGCAGGGCCGCCTCGCAGTCCTCCGGTGTTGCGAAGGAGCCGACCCGGTCGCGCCCGATCACCTTCACGTAGTGGGCGAAGCGGCTGACGCAGAGCATGCTCGAGAGCTGGGCGGAGAGGCGGGCATTCGCCGTGGCAGCGGCTGCGTTCGCGCCGACATAGCTGCGCGCCACCTGCAGCGACCGGCAGGCGCCGAAGGCGGCCTCGAGTGTGTTGCGCAGAGCCGCAAGCGGGATGAAGCCGAGCTCCGAAAGCTCCTGCTCCTGGCGGTCGGTCAGCGCCACCTCGGTGGCGAAACGTGGGCCGACACCGGCGCGGTCTGCGGGGAACTTCTCGATCGCGAGCGCGGTGACAAGGCCGCCGCCGATCCGGTCGCGATCCGTCCCCTTGATGTCCGCCGGCCAGCCATGCGCGGAGACGGCACGCGCCACCACGGCAGCGAAGGCGAAGACAGCGCTCGTCCAGCCGCGCGCGGCCCGGCGCGTCGCCGTCTCGGCGTAGACGAAGCCGTCGGCGCGGGTGCCGTCATTGGCGTGCGGCAGGCGCGCCAGCACCCTGGGCAGAACGACGCCGAGGAAGCGCGAATCCTCGAGCGACTGGAGGTTGCGCCAGCGGTCGTACTCGGCGGAGCGGAAGATCCCGGCGAGGTCGCGCACGCCGGAGAGCGCGCCGAAATCCTCAAGGCCGAACAGCGCGGGGTCGGCCGCGACGACGAAGGGCGCAAAGGCGGCCGCGGCGACGGCGGCCATCGCCTTGAGCGCAGAGACGTCGTCGGTCGGGCTCTCGGCGCTGCGGCGGTGGCGCACGGCATAGTCGCCGACCAAAAGGCCGAAGGGCTCGCCGCCTGGGGTGCCGAACTCGCCCTCGTAGACCTTCTCGAAGATCCTGCTCTGGTCGAACTCGATGGCGCGTTCGAGGTCGCGCACGAGTTCGGCCCAGGGCAGGTGCAGGAGCTTGAGCTTGACCCGCGGCAGGCTGCCAGCCTGGTCCGCAAGCCACGCGAGGCCGCGCCACGACGCTTCAAGCCTCTGCAGGCGCGGATGGTGCAGTATGGCATCGACCTGCGCGCCGATCATCCGGTCGAGCGCGGCGATGTCGCGGTCGAGCGCAAGACGGAGTGCTTCGGGGTCGTGCATGCCGCGCAGGGCCTCGGCGCCGAACCAGGTCTCCGCCACCGGTGCAGCGCCGGCGACCAGGGAGGCGAGCGCTGCCGCCGCCCCGGCGCCGGCAGGGCCCACCACCGCACCTGCGAGCACCGCCTCGCGCAGCGGTCCCCGGGCGGTCGTTCCCTCTGCCCCGTGTTCTCCCTCTGCCGCGTCTTCCGGCATCGGTGGCGCTCCGCCGCGCCGGGATCAGGCCTTCTGCGGGATTCGCGCGACCATGCGCATCGAGGTGGTGAGCTCCTCCATCTGCAGCCACGGCCGCATATAGGCGACCGCGTTGTACGCCCCGGGCTTGCCAGGGATCTCCTTGACCTCGACGCGGGCTTCGCGCAGCGGGTAGCGCGCCTTCATCTCCGGCCCTGCATTCGGGTTGCCGTTGACGTAGTTGCCGATCCACCGGTTGAGCCACGCCTCACAGTCTGCGGCCTCCATGAAGGAGCCGATCTTGTCGCGCGCCATCACCTTGAGGAAGTGCGCAAACCGGCTCGTTGCCATGATGTAGGGAAGCCGCGCGCTGATCGCTGCGTTCGCCGTCGCCTCCGGCCGGTCATACTTCTTCGGCTTGTGCACGGTCTGCGCACCGAAGAACACGGCATAGTCGGTGTTCTTGTAGTGACAGAGCGGCAGGAAGCCGAGATTGGAGAGCTCGTTCTCGCGCCGGTCGGTGATGCCGATCTCGGTCGGGCACTTGGCGTCGGGGTCGCCGTCGTCGGAGGTGAACAGGTGGGTCGGAAGGTTCTCGACCTTGCCGCCGCCCTCAGCGCCGCGAATCGCCGTGCAGAAGCCGTATTTGGCGAAGGCGTCGGTCAACCGCGCCCCCATCACATAGGCGGCGTTCATCCAGCAGTAATGGTCGTGCTCCATCGGCTTGGCCGCACCTGAGTCGTCGAACGGCGCCTCCTCGTAGCCGAAATCCTCGATCGGCTTGGTGCTCGCGCCATAGGGCGGCCGCGCCAGCACCCGCGGCAGGACGAGCGCGACGAAACGGCTGTCCTCGGTGTCGCGGAAGCTGCGCCACTTCATGTACTCGGCGGTGTCGAAGATCTTGGCGAGATCGCGCGGCTTGGAGAGCTCGGTCCAGCTCTGCATGCCGAACAGGCCGGCGCCTGCGGCGGAGATGAACGGCGCGAAGGAGGCGGCGGCGACGTTCGAGATCAGCCGCAGCGTCTCGATGTCGTCTGGATGGTTGGTCCACTCGTAGTCGCCGATCAGAGCGCCGTAGGGCTCGCCGCCAGGCGTGCCGAACTCGTTCTCGTAGATCTTCTTGAACAGCTGGCTCTGATCGAACTCGGTCGCCTTCGTCAGGTCGCGGTAGAGTTCGCGCTTGGTCGCGTTCAGCACCCGGATCTTGAGCCCGGTGCCGGTCTCGCTGTTCATCACGAGGTAGTGCAGGCCGCGCCACGTTCCCTCGAGCCTGGTGAAGGCCGGAGCGTGCATGATCTCGGCGAGTTGGGCGGAGAGCTTGCGGTCGATCGCGGCGATCGCCGCGTTGAAGGTCACCTGCAGGTTCTTGCTGAAGGTGACGGTGCCCTTGAGCGCCTCCTCCGTCAGCGTCCTGATCAGCTCCTGCGCGCGGTCCCTCTCGGTCTGCTTGGTGGCGGCGATCGCCGCATCAAGCAGGCTCGGCGCCTCGACCGTGGCTCTGCCGGCGGCGGCCGCGCCCTCAGTCTGTGCTTCCGCCATCGGATCATTCCTCCTTCTTGTCGAGCCCAAGCTCGGTCGAGAGCGACTTCAGCTTTTCCTCGTTCTGCAGGACCTGCTCGAGCAGCCCCTCGAGCTCGTCGGAACGGTCGACCTTGCTCATCAGGTCGCGCAGCTTGTTGCGCGTCTCGAGCAGCGCCTTGAGCGCCGGGACCTGCTCGACGATCCTGCCCGGCTCGAAGTCCTCGAGGCTGTTGAACTTGAGCTGCACGGCCATCTGGCTGCCGTCGTCGGCGAGCTTGTTGTCGACCTTGAGGTTGAGGCCGACATTCATCCGCGCCATCACGTCGTTGAAGTTGTCGCGATCGATCTGGACGAACTTGCGCTCAGCGAGCGGCCGGAGCGGCTGCGTCGGGTCGCCCGAGAAGTCGCCGAGCACGCCGACGACGAAGGGAAGCTCGCGCTCCACCACCGCGCCTTCCGTCTCGACCTCGTAGCTAATGTGCACGCGCGGCCTGCGCACCCGCGTGAGCTTCTCGTGGACACTGGCCATCCGACTGTCTCCATATCCCTCGTGGCGGTGCACCCCTGCCGCGCGCGGCGCGGGCGCGCAAGACGCCCGCCGCCGGCCACGGCGCGGGCGCCACGGGTGCAACCATACTTGCCCCGCAACGTCCCGGTCAACGCGCGCGACCGCTCAGCCGCGGCCCATGTGCTGCCGCGCGCGCCCGGGGCGGCGCAGCTCACTCCTCGGCCTGTGGCGGGCGGATGCCGAGCGAGGAGAGGAAACCCGCCCGTGTCGTCTCATCCGGCATCAGTTCCGCGAGCAGCTCGGGCAGCGTCATACGCCCGCGGCGCACCGCTTCCTCGAGCGTCCAGGAGAGCGGGCTGTGCGGCTCGACGCGGCGGAACCAGCGCGCCACCTCCTCGAGCATGCGCAGTGCGTCCTCGCGCGAGGCGATCTCGCCTGGCCTCGCGGCAGGCGCAACAGCAGGGGCTGATTCTGGCGGCGCCGCCTCGCCCTCGCCTGCTGGCGCCGCCGCGAGCTGATCGGCTGCCCCCGCAAGCTTGTCGCCGGCGAGGCGCCGCACCGCCGCGAGCGCCGTCTCGAGCAGCCCGCGCACCTGCGAGGTCGGCGGCGCATCCGCCCCTGCGCGCGACTCAAGCGCCGCGGCGAGATCCGCCCAGGCCGACTGCGCCTCACCGATCGCCTCGGTGAGCGACCGCCAGTGCTGCGCCGGGACAGCCGCGGCCGCCTTGCGGATCGCCTCAGCGGTCAGGGCGCCGGCGGCGATGCGCGCCTCGCGGCGGGCCTCGTCGAGGGTCTCGAGCGCGTCCGCCTGCTCGATCTGCCACAGCGCGAGCGGCGCAGCGTTTGGCATGCGGAACAGCGTGATCTTGCGGATCGGCTGGCTGAGAGCGCCCTCCCCGCCCTCGCCGTTGAGGCCAGTGATGGGGGCGACCTTGGTGAGGATCCCGTCTTCGTCCGGGAGCGGGTAGAGCCAGTCCCAGAACCTCTCGACAAGCCCATGCATCAGCCGCACTCCGGCGGCGAGGCCCGCGAATCCGTGGCTGCGCAAGAGCGCCTCCGTGTACCAGGCAGCGACCTCGAGGTCCTTCGCCTGGCAAGAGAGCAGCTTCTCGGCAAGGTCGCGTATGGTACGCCACTGGGGCGGAACGGAGGCCTCCTCGGCGGCGCTGTCCATCGCCCGTTCCGCGGCGCGGGCCTCGGCGCGGGCGTCGCGCAGCCTGTTGTAGGGCGAGGTCGCGGAATAGTCGGCCCGTGGGTCCGTTCCGGCTGGGTTGTCGCCTTCGATCGGCGCGAGAAGGCGCTCAAGGTCGAACCCGTCGATCGCCATGCACTCCCTCCGCGTGTGAGCGCCGTCACATTGCCCGAGAATCGGGCCACTGGACAATCACGACGCGCGGTCACTACTCTGCCGCCGCGCGCCTCGGAGGGGTTCCGGAACGGTGCTTGGAGGGAACGAGTGGCGGCGATCGACCTGAAGGCACTGGTGGCCAGGCTCGACGACTACTGCCGCCGGCAGCTTGAGGCGGCCGCCGGGCTGACGCTGTCGCGCAGCCATTACAATATCGAGATCGAGCACTGGCTCGCCAAGCTGCTCGACGACGCAAGCAGCGACTTCGGCGCCATCCTGCGCCACTACGAGGTCGATGCCGGCCGCCTCGCCGCAGACCTCGTGAAGGTGCTCGACCGGTTCAAGACCGGCAATGCCCGCGCCCCGTCCGTCTCGCCCGACCTGATCGAGCTGATGAAGCAGGCTTGGCTGATCGCGAGCCTCGAGCGCGGGGCGTCGAGGATCCGCTCGGGCCACATCCTGCTCGCGCTGCTCTCCGATGAGGCGCTTGCGCGCGGGGCGCGCGAGGCCTCCGCCCAGTTCGCCAAGATCCCTCCAGAGGCGCTGAAGCGGGATTTCGACGCCATCACCCGCGACAGCAGCGAGGCTGCCGCCGCCCCCGCTTCCGCCGAGGCCGGCGCCGGCGTCGTTGCGGGCCGCCCCGCCTCGACCGCGGCGCTCGACCAGTTCACGATCGATCTGACCGCCGCTGCCAGAGCGGGCAGGATCGACCCGATCCTCGGCCGCGACACCGAGATCCGCCAGGTGATCGACATCCTGACGCGCCGGCGCCAGAACAACCCGATCCTCACCGGCGAGGCAGGCGTTGGCAAGACTGCGGTGGTCGAGGGGTTCGCGCTCAGGATCGCAGACGGCGACGTTCCCGAGGCACTGAAGGACGTGACGGTGCGGACTCTCGATCTCGGGCTGCTGCAGGCCGGTGCCGGTGTGAAGGGCGAGTTCGAGAACCGTCTCAAGAGCGTGATCGACGAGGTGAAGTCCTCGCCGAAGCCGATCATCCTCTTCATCGACGAGGCGCATACGCTGATCGGCGCAGGCGGCGCCGCCGGCCAGGGGGATGCCGCGAACCTGCTCAAGCCCGCGCTCGCCCGCGGCGAGTTGCGCACCATCGCCGCCACCACCTGGGCGGAATACAAGAAGTACTTCGAGAAGGACGCGGCGTTGACCCGACGCTTCCAGGTGGTGAAGGTCGAGGAGCCGGCGGAGCCGGTGGCGATCGCCATGATCCGCGGCCTGGTTGCAACCCTTGAGAAGCACCACAAAGTGCGCATCCTCGACGAGGCGGTCGAGCAGGCGGTGAAGCTCTCGGCCCGCTACATCCCGTCGCGGCAGCTGCCCGACAAGGCCGTGTCGCTGATCGACACGGCCTGCGCGCGCGTGGCGATGAGCCAGGCTGCGATCCCCGCCCCGATCGAGGACCGGCGCCGGCGCATCGGGCTGATCGACACCGAGGTCGAGATCCTCGACCGCGAGATGGCCGCGGGCGCAGACCATGCCGCGCGCAAGGCAGAGCTTCTCGAGGCGCGGGCGAAGGCGGCAGAGGAGCTCACCGCGCTCGAGGCACGCTGGGAGAAGGAGAAGGAGATCGTCGCGCGCATGCGACAGACGCGCGCAAGAATCGAGGATGCGAAGGAGACGGGAGACAAGGAGGCGCTGAAGGCGCAGCTCGCCGCGGACGGTTCCGCGCTCGCCGCGCTGCAGGGCGAAGAACCGCTGATCCATCCTGTGGTGGACGGCAACGCGGTGGCCGAGATCGTCGAGAGCTGGACGGGAATCCCCGCCGGCCGGATGCAGTCTGACGAGATCCGCACCATCCTGTCGCTCAAGGAACGGATGGAGGAGCGCATCGTCGGCCAGCCCCAGGCGCTCGAGGCGATCGCTCAAGCCGTGCGCACGAGCCGGGCGAAGCTGTCAGACCCGCGCAAGCCGCTCGGCGTGTTCCTCATGGTCGGCACTTCAGGCGTGGGCAAGACTGAGACGGCGCTGACGCTCGCTGACCTTCTGTATGGCGGCGAGCAGAACCTCACTGTGATCAACATGAGCGAGTTCAAGGAGGAGCATAAGGTCTCGCTGCTCATGGGCTCGCCGCCCGGCTATGTCGGCTATGGCGAGGGAGGGGTGCTGACAGAGGCGGTGCGGCGCCGCCCCTACTCCGTGGTGCTGCTCGACGAGATGGAGAAGGCACATCCAGGCGTGCAGGACGTCTTCTACCAGGTGTTCGACAAAGGGAACATGAAGGATGGCGAGGGCCGCGACATCGACTTCAAGAACACCATCATCATCATGACGTCGAACGCCGCCACCGACACGATCGCCAAGCTCTGTGCCGACCCTGACACGATGCCGGACCCTGCCGGACTCGTCGAGGCGATCCGGCCGGAACTGCTGAAGGTGTTCAAGCCGGCCTTCCTCGGCCGCGTGACGATCGTTCCCTATTTCCCACTCTCGGAGGCCATCATCCGCCAGATCGTGCTTCTCCAGCTCGGGCGGATCCGCAAGCGGCTTGCCGAGAACTACCGCGCCCCCTTCACCTGGGACGACGCCGTGGTCGAGGCGATCGCCTCGCGCTGCAAGGAGAGCAGCTCCGGTGCCCGCAACGTCGAGAACATACTATCGCGAACGATGCTGCCAGCGCTTTCCGGCATAATTCTCGAGCGGCTTGCCGAAGGCGGCAGCATCACCCGGGCCCATGTCGGCCTGGATTCCGATGGGGGGTTCCGTTACGTTCTCGGCTGACACGCGCAGCCGGGGCGTGCCCCCGCTCGTGCCGTGACCACAACGACCTACGGAAGGACCAAGCAGATGCCGATCTTCATGCACTTCGAGGGGATCGAGGGCAACGTCACTGCCAAGGGCTACGAGAAATGGATCGAGGTCAACTCGTTCCAGTTCGGATCAGGCCGCGGCATTTCCACCCCGACCGGCGGCGCCGAGAACCGCGAGGCCTCGGCTCCCTCCATCTCGGAGGTCGTCGTCACCAAGCCGATGGACAAGGCCTCGCCCAAGCTGTTCGAGGCCGGGCTCGTCGGCAACCACGGCAAGATGGTCAAGATCGTAATGACCCGCACCGGCAAGGAGCTCAGCGAGCTCTGCATGTACAAGTTCGAGAACACGCTTGTCTCGGGCTACACGGTCTCCTCGAGCGGCGACGGCGCGCCTTCGGAGAGTCTCAGCCTGAACTTCACGAAGTTCGAGTACAGCTACACGGGCAGCGACGTCGCCGGCAAGGATGCCTCGAAGATGAAGGTTGGCTACGACATCGGCAAGGCGACGACGATGTGAGTGCAGGGCGGGGCGGCACGACTCTGCCGCCCCGAAGCCGCCCCTGCGCATGCGCCAACACTTGCGCCTCGCAGGGCGCTGAGCCTCGCCTCGGGTTGAGTCTCGACCCGCGTTGAGTCTTCCCCGTGTTGCGCCCGGCTCGCCGCCGGGCCCGGGCCGCCCCTGGCCGGCACCGCCGCAGCCGGGCCGTCGCCTCGGTCCTGCCGCACCGGCGCCGCCGCGGCCCGGCTGGTCAGCGGCAGCGCACAACCAGGGCGGTGACGTTGTCGGTCGAGCCGCTGCTCATGGCAAGCGCGATCAGCGCGTCCGCCAGAGCCTGCCCCTCCGCCGCGTCGAGCGCCCGCGAAAGCGCCTCGCCGTCGAGCGCCTTGCTCACCCCGTCGGTCATCAACACGAACACGTCTCCGGGCAGGACCTGGCCGGTCACCTTGTCGAGCACGAGCCCGTCATCGGCACCGACGGCGCGCGTCACGACATTCGCCTGGGGATGGTGTTCGGCTGCCTCGGCCGGGATCTCACCGCGATCGACGAGCTCCTGCACGAGGGAATGGTCGCGCGTCACCGGTGAGAGCACGCCGCCGCGCCAGAGGTAGCAGCGGCTGTCACCGGCCCAGAGGCAGGCGAAATGCCCGTCGCGGATCAAGAGCGCGACAACGGTCGAGGCAAGCAGCGCGCGCGGCCCGCGCGCCTTTGCCTCCGCCCTGAGCGCAGCGTTGGTTTCGCTCAGCGCCGCGCGCACCTGGCCGAGCAGTTCGCCGGCCGGCAGGCCGCTTGGCAGGGCGCGCAGCGCCTCGGCGACGGCCGCAGAGGCGATCTCGCCGCCGCCATGTCCGCCCGCGCCATCGGCCACCGCCCAGAGCCCGATGTCGGGGCGCATGAGGTAGGCGTCCTGGTTGCTTTTCCGAACCGTTCCGACATGCGTCGCCGCCCAGCTCTCGAGCCTTGGCGTCACGGCCGTGCCTCGTCTTCGAGGAAGGCGGCGAAGCGGTCGGCCGCCGGCAGCGAGGGGAAGCGCAGCACGGCAGGGGCGACGCGCGGCGCGCCCGTTGTGGCGAAGGTCGCGCCCTCGCGCGGCACGAATTCTGGCGGTCGGCCGGCGGCGGCAAGTGCTTCGGAAAGCCGAGCCTGGGTCCAGTCCTCGACCACTGCTCTGGTCGCCGCCTCGGCGAGAGCGTCGAACCAGTCAGCCGCCTCTTCCGGTTCGGGAGGAAGCGCCATCGCCGCGCCGAGCATCAGCGGAAAGTAGCGCCCCGCCCTGTCCACCGAGGGGGCCATCACCCCGGCAAGCCCGGAGGCGCCGCAGAGCCCGGGCGCCAGCCGAAAGCGCCACACGGGCGCCTCCAGATAGGCCTCGAGCCAGCGCTGCCCGAGCACCGCCCGGCTCGCGTCAAGGCCTGCGCGCACCCAATGGTCCCACGCGGCCACCGTCGCCTCCGGCAACGCCGACCGCACGAAGTCCCCATACCCCGGCAGCTTGCCGAACCAGCCCTGCCGCACGCGCGCAGGCAGGTTCAGGGCTGCAAGGTCGGGCACCGGAACTCCGCGAGTTCCCGCAAGGAGAACGGGTTGAACACGCTGCCTGAACGCACGGCGTAACTGACCTGCCGCTCGCCGAGGGTGAAGGTGAGCGTGAACTCCTCAGGCGCGCGACCGGGCGCAACTTGCGCGCGCGCGAACAGCCGGAACAGAGCCCATGGGCCGGAGGCGTTGATCGCCCCCTCCCCTCCCGCAGGCGGCGGCGTGAAAGCGAGGCGGACATTGGTCATCCGGTTCGCCCCGGGCCAAGTGACGAGCGTCGGCCGCGAGGGGCCGTGGCTGTAGCTGATGGTGACGCCGTCGAGATCGAGCACGGCCGACTGGGCCGCAGGGTCCATCGCCACCGGCTGGATCTCGAACCGCACCGTTGGCTGCGGCCCGCCTGCGAAGAACACGTCGCGGATCACGGCGGCGCGCTGGAAGTTCACGACATCCACCCGAGGCGTCACGCCCTCCACCGCCTGCAGACGCCAAGTGCGCTGTGTGGTGTCGACAAAGGGACGGAGGTTGGTGTTGAAGAACCCGTCAATCAGGCCGCCAGGGGCGAACAGGCGCGCGAAATCGTCCATCGGCGTCTCTGCCGTTGCGGTGCGCACGAAGGGGAAGCGGTTGGTGATCGCTGCCTGGCAGAGCGGCGCAACGCTCGCCTGGAAGGCGCCCGCGAGCGCCGCCTGCGCCCCGCCCGCGCGCACCGCCGTCGCACCCTGGGCAACGGCCCGGAGCCAGCCGTCGACAGGCGGCGGCACGCGCGCCGCCTCGCCCTGCAGCGCCTGCACAGGATCGAGCCCTGTGCCGGGCGTGATCGGCTGGCCGGGGTTCGCGGCCATCCTGGCGAGCTGCTGGTAGAGGTCAGACAGCAGCCTCAGAGTGTTGTCGACCGGCGCGCCCGGACCGGCGCCGGCATACTGGCGAAGCCTTGCGTAGCGCTCGTCGATCGCCGAACCGGGCGGCGGCGGAGGCGGCGCGCCGGGCTGGCTTGCGCCGAAGATGTTCTGCAGCCGTTGCGAGGCGCTCGGCGCTGCCGCGCCGCCCTGCGCCGCGCCCTGGGCTTGCGGCTGCGCCTGCCCCTCCGGCGGGACGGAGAGGGTAAGCTGGCGCGCGGCAGAGGCGAGCAGGTCGCGCATCGGCGATTGCGGGGCCGAGAGGATGTTCAGCGTGTCCACCGCCTGGCCGATGCCGCGGAACGGTGCGATGGCGAGATCGTTCAGCATCCCATCCCACATGCGCGCGTAGTCGTCGTAGTAGAGGTTCAGCACGTCCTGCTGCAGCCGCGCGAGTGCCGCATCATCGAGCCTGATCTCGCTGCCCGGGCCGAGCACCCAGCTCTCCTGCGCCACCTCTCGCGACACGGCCTCGATGTTCGGCAGCACCGTCCGATGGAAGGCCTCGCGGGTGAACAGCCCCGGCACCCCTTCCGAGAGCGGCCTGCCCGAGGGGCGCGTGAACACGCGCGCGCCGGCAGGCCCTGCCGCCTCGCCCGGGGTCCAGGGGGCGGGGTTGGCCGCGGCGGCGATCGGGCGAAGCCGCGAATAGGCGCGTCCTGCGAGCGGCAGTCGGCTGAACACGCGGCGGCTTTCGTCGATCAGCAGCCCATCCAGGGGATAGGCGGGCATCTGGCCTTCGAGCAGCGCCTCGAGATGGCGGCCGAGCTCAGCCCGAAGCGCGGTCTGCTGCGGGGCGGGGAAGGCCTGCGCCCAGTCGAGCGTCATCCAGTCACGGACCAGCGCAGGATCAAGCGGCCCCTGGCCGCCGAGCATGAGATAGACCCGTGTGGCCTCGTAGAGGAACTCCGGCCGCTGCAGCGCCCCGCGCATCTGGCTCTCGAGCCGCCAGATCAGCCGCGGCAGGAGCACGCGGTCGAGCGCGCGCCGGTAGACCGAATCGGCCGCAGCCGCGAGCTTGGCGGACTGGCTGAGCCCGAAGCCGGAGCCCTCGACCCTGTTGTCGCGCCCGAAGGGCAGGGCGCGTGCCCGGTTCAGGAGCGGCAGCACCGCGGGAAGATTCGCCTCCGCCACCGGGTCGAGAGGCAGAGCGCGCGCTGTCGCGTCGAGCTCGCGCACGGCCGCCTCGAGCCGGGCGATCTCCGCCTCGTTGCTGCGCCAGGCGCCGACCCAGAGCCCTCCCATGCCGAGCACCGCGAGCCCAGCAAGCCCCCAGGCGGCGATGGTCAGCGCGCGCCGTCTCCTCGCCGCACCCGGTTTGGCGCTGACGAGCCCACTCTCGCCGAACACGACCTCGCGCATCAGCCGAGCGAGGAAGTAGCTCCTGCCCTGCCCGGGCTGGGCCGATGCCTGCCGAGCGCGCGGCATGTTGAACAGCCGCGCCATCGCCCCGGTGAGACGGTCGATCGGCGTTCCCTCCTGCGTTCCGGAGGTGAGATAGACGCCCCTAAGGAACGGGGCTGAGTCGAGGCTACTGTCGCGAAAGGCGGTCTCGAGGAACTCAGTGGCCGGCTCCTCCATCGAGGCGAGCTGGGAGGGGAAGCCGAACAGCGCGGCGCGGCGGTCGGGGCTGCGCTCGGCCTGCAGCCGCTCGGGGATTCGTGCGTTCACCCGCGCGAGAAGCTCGCGGAACGCCTCGGAGAAGCCGCCCGGCCCCCTCTCGCTCGCGGCGAAAGTCACGCCCCAGACCTGGTCGCGCGCCTCGCGGTCGAGGTCGTCGAAATACTCCATGAAGCCGGAGATCAGGTCGGCCTTCGTGAACAGGACGTAGACGGGAAGCCGGACGCCGAGCTGCTCGTCGAGCTCCTTGAGCCGGGCGCGCACAGCGCGGGCGTGGGCAAGCCGCTCCTCGCGCGTCTGCAGGGCGAGATCGGCGAGGCTGATCGCGACCAGCGCTCCATTGAGCGGGGCAAGCGGGCGGTTCTTGCGCAGAAGGTCGAGGAAGCCCCGCCAGCCAGCCTTGTCCACCGCCGAGTCGCTGTCCTGCGTGGTGTAGCGGCCGGCCGTGTCGATCAGCACCGCCTGATCCGTGAACCACCAGTCGCAGAGCCTCGTGCCGCCGACGCCGGCGAGCGGGCCTGTACCCATCCGTTCCGAAAGGGGAAAGGTCAGCCCGGAGTTCATCAGCGCCGTGGTCTTGCCGGAGCCGGGCGGGCCGATGATGACATACCAGGGAAGGTCGTAGAGGGCGCGCCCGCCGCGTGCCTTGGAGAGCAGGGTGAGCGCCTCGGTCAGGCGCTGGCGCAGCGCCGCGACCTCCTCCGCTGCGGCGGCGGCTGAGGGATCGGCCGGGCCCGCGGCGGCGCCCTCGATCAGTGCCCGCTCCGCCTTGCGGCGGGCGTGGAAGCGCAGCACGGTGAACACCGCCCAGACGAGGACGAGGACGGCGATCGCGGCGAGCCTGGCAGAACCGCTCTCGAAGGGGGCGATGCCGCCCACCGACAGAAGCGGGCCGAACACCCAGACAAGGCCTGCGAGCAGGAGAACCCCCGCGAGCCCTGCGAGCGCGGGCACCCACGGATTGGCGGCGAGAGCAGAGAGGCCGGCCGGGGGGGTCATCGGCGCAACAGCTCCTCACGCGGCAGCACGAGCTCGATCCGCCGGTTCTGCTCCCGCCCCTCGGGCGTGGCGTTGTCGGCGATCGGCTCTGCGTCTGCGCGGCCCTCGGCCTTGAGCCGCTGAGGGTCGCCGATCCCCCGCCCAAGCGGCACCATGGCGGCCTCGGCGCGGGCCTGGGAGAGGTGCCAGTTGGAGGGGAACTGCACGGTGCGGATCGGCTGGCTGTCGGAATGGCCGAGCACCATCACCTGCCCGGGCTCGTCCTTCAGAGCCGAGCCGATCCGTTCCAGGATCGGTATGAAGCGCTGGGTCACCGTGGCGCTCCCCGAGCCGAACATGCCAGTCACCTTCATCCGGATGATGATGGTCTGCGGGGTCCCGACCACCGAGACGAGCCCGTCACGTATCTCGGGTGCGAGGAAGGTGCGGATCCTGGTGATCTGGTCCGGCCCTGCCTCGGGCGGGGGCGGAGGCGGCGGCGGAGGCGGGGGCGCGATGCGGGCAAGTGCCGGCTGAGTGAGCGGCGGCACGGCGTTCAGCGCGGCGAACACCGCGTCCGAGCGGCCATTCAGCGAGAACGCGAACCAGGCGTAGAGGCCGCCAATCAGGGCGAGCGCCAGCACACCTGCGACCCAGAGAGGAACGGCGCGCCCCGGCGGCCGCCAGGGAACGGCGAGTCCGCGCCAGCGCGGCGAGAGTTCGCGCTCCGGCGGCGGGCGCTGTGCGGCGATCACGGCGTAGAGCCCCTCGCGCACTCGCTCGAGTTCCGCCGGGCCCCGCGGCGAGAGCCGGTAGCGCCCCTGGAAGCCGAGGCTGATGCAGAGATGCATCAGCTCAAGCGTCTCCTTGAACTTGCCGGGCTCCTTCTGCAGCCGCTCGAGCAGCTGGAAGAAGCGGTCGCCCGAGCCGACCTCGCGGTGGAAGGTGGCGACCAGGCTCGCCGTGTTCCAAGGCCCCTGGCTTCCCCAGGGCGTGTTCAACACAACGTCGTCGAGGGTGGCGCAGAGGGCGTAGTGCGCTGCCCGCAGCTGCTCCGGCGCAAGCCCCGTGGCGCGCGCGTCCATCTCGAACTGCCGCATCGCCGCGACCGCACGCTCGCGCAGGTCGCCGCTGTCGGGCGGGCGCGCGGTGTTGCGCAGCCTGCCGATCAGATCGAGCAGCGGTGCGGCGGCGGCGGCGAGCGGGTTGATGCCGACCTTCGGCACTGCCTCGGCGCTGCCTGCAGCCCGGGCAGCCGGTTCTGGCTGCGGCGCAAAGCCCCCTGCCGGGGAGGCTTCGGGCTGCGGCGCTGCCGGCCTGCGGCCGCCGGGGCTCGGGCGGATGACGGTGCGGTCCCCGTCCTCCGGCTCGGCGAAGGGGTTGTCCTGCACCATCGCGCGCTCTCCTCAGCCCCTGATCGCCCAGAGTTCCATCTTCAGGTTCGGGTAATCGCCCGAGACGTGGATCGCGAAGCCGCCCGAGGTCTGCATCTGCGCCCAGTGCGGGCTGCCACGGTCGAGCTCGAAATAGGTCGCCCCGGCATAGAACGGAATCTGCCTCGGCGCGACCGGCAGCGGGCGGATCGCGATGCCTGGCAGCGCGACGTTGACGAGCTCGCGGATGTGCTCGACGGCGCCGATCTTCACCGTGTTGGGGAAGACGCGCCGCAGCTGCTCGGCCGGCATGTCCGCCTGCACGGCGAGGACGAACTGTGCCGACTTCAGAAGGTTCCGATCGGTCAAGGGGCCGACGCGGACGCCGTGCCGCCGCTCCTGCAGCGGGATCGCCACAGCTGTTGTCTCGACCACCGCCGAGAGCGACTTGCGCAGATCCGCAACGACCGGCGCGTAGCTCCGCTGCAGGTCCTCGTGGCGGTAGGCGGGGTATTGCGGCGGCCTGCGCGCAGCCTCTGTGAAGGTTGCGAGCTCGCCGGCAAGCGAGGCAAGCGTGCGCCACAGCGCCTCCGGATGCACCGACGCTGTCGCCGCCCAGTGGGCGAGCACCGGCTCGACCCGGTTGATCGCCTGAAGCAGCATGAAGTCCGCCACCTCGGCGACGCCGCGCGCGCCGGGCTGGCCGAGCCGCGCGGCGATCGACTCGGCCCGCTGGCGCAACATGCCGGTGAGCTCGTTGAGCAGGCCGACCAGCGGCGGCGTGGCGGAGGCCACGAGCGCAGGGGGGATCCACCGCTCGTCGAGCACGATGCGGCGGTCCGGCAGAACCTCGATGATCCGCGCAACGGCAAGGCCGAGATAGCCGGCGCGGTCCTCCGTCTCGAGCATGTAGCGGAAGCGCAGCCGCCCGACCTGGAGCTCGGCCGCGGTGGGGCTCGTCGAGTGCGAATCGAACGCCTCGTAGACGGCAGGGGCGAAGCGGGCAGCCGCCGCCTCGGGCCCATCCGCGGCGATCTCCAGCCCGCCCGCCTGGCGCACCGGAGCGGCGAGGTAGACGAGGCAGTTGCGCACGGTCTCGCCGAGCTCGAGCGGGGCCGGATGGTCCGCCTGCTCGGGGATGGAAAAGGGCGTTCCGTCCTCGAGCAGCCCGGTTGCTGAGGAGATCGCGAACCGGCCGGTGCCGAGCAGGTCGCGATCGATCGCAAGTGAGGCGAAGCCCCAAGGGTAGGGCACGAGCGTGGCGGTCGCCCCGCGCACCAGCCCCTCCAGGTAGCGGTCCTGCTGCTGGAAGTGCTGCGCACGCAGGAACATGCCCTCGTGCCAGACGACCTTGTTCTGCCAGAACATCGTTGCGTCAGCGCATCCCGTCTCGGCGCGGGGCCATGATCCAGGCGGCCTGCCGCCGCGCGCGCAGCCTACACCCTTTCCTCAGCCGGAGGTAAGCGTCGCCTCCAGCCTGTCGGCAGAGAGCCTGAGCCGAGTCGTTCCCGTCGACGCAACGGGCGCGATCGCCTTCCAGCGTGCCCGGTCGATGTCGCGGAACAAGACGGCAACGCCGAGGAAGCGGGTGCGGCTGTCCGCCTCGCGGGTGATCTGGCGGCTGCCGCCCGGGGGGAAGGTCAGCTCCTCGCGCGCGATCAGCTCGGCCCCGAGCGTCGCCTGCTCCCGCTCGAGCAGGGCGAACACGTCCGCTCCTTCGAACCTGCCTGCGGCCGTGAGCAGGTAGATCCGGACGGCGACCGGCAGGGGCCTGCCGTCGATTCCGGGATTGACCGAAGGCCCGATGGAAATCGAGAGGTCAACGACCGGCGGGGGCGGCTGCCCGCCCGCGGTGCAGAGCGAGGCTGCCGCCGCGGCAAGCAGCAGCCGCCGCGGCGCCGAGGCTTGTCGGATCACGCTCATCGGGCTTCTCCCTCCTGCCGATCGCAGCCCTTCAGCCGCGCGCGCTCGCGGCCTCGTAGGCGCGCGCGAAGGCGCGGGCGAACACTCCGTCTGTGGTGTTCTCCGCGTCGCGCAGGAGCGCGGCGAAGCGCGCCTCGAACAGGTCGAACGCGCGGGCCCGCCTTTGCGCCGGAACGAGGCTGAGCCCGCCCGCCGCCTCCGCCTCCTCGCGCAGCTTCGCCGGGTCGAGCGCGGCGAGAACGGCCCGCAGCCCAGCCTGCATCGCCTCCATCGTCGCCATCTCGTGGCGCTTGATGTCGTCGAGGCTGTCGCGCACCGCGGCCTCGGCATCCATGAACGCGCCGCGGCTCTCGCCGAGCATGGCCGCAAGTGCATCCTCGACAGAGGGGCTGAACTTGAGCGGGTTGTTGCCGCGCGCGGCGATGATTGTCTGCTCGATCCGGAACTCGCTCTTGATCGAGGCGCGCGTGATCAGGACCTCGCGCAGCCCCTCGACGAAGGCGCGGAACGCGGCGCCGAGCCCGCGCATCAGCACCTCAGGCGGCACAGCCGAGCGGCGGACGAGGTCTGGCAGGCCGGCACCCGCGAGGAAGGCGGAGAGCAGGTCCTCCCCGGGCGCGGCGGCGCCCGGCGGCAGCGGCGTGGGTGCCGGTCGCTGCACGTGCGCTGCGGCGGGGCCCGCTGGCGCTGCCGGAGGCGGCGTCGTCTGCGGCGCGGCGATGTCGAGGTCCCAGTCGTCGGGAATCTCGTTGCGCACCACCGGCGGCGGAACGAAGGCGTCGGAGGCGGCAGGGGAATGGTCCGGCCTGCTGCCACCCGTGGTCCAGGACGGGTCAGACAGCCGGTCGCCGCCCTGGATGTCGGAGAGCGGGTCGAAGTCGGGCGGGATCACGGGCGAAAGCGGCGCGGGCGGCCCGCCGAGATCGGCGAAGGGGTCGGTCGTGACCGGCCGTCGGGGCGGTTCGACCGCGAAGGGGTCACGCCCGAAAGGGTCGTTCTGGAACGGCACGGGGGCGGGCTTGGGCGGCGCGAAGGGGTCCTCGTCGAAAGGGTTGGCGCCGCCGAACCCGACCTGCGCCGATCCACGCTCCTCGATCCTGACCTCGAGCTCGTACTCGCCGAGGGTCAGCCGGCTGCCGTCGCGCAGGGGCGCGGTGACGCCTCGCCCGAGCGGCTCGGCGGCACGGTCGAGGAACGTGCCGTTGGTGGAATGATCCGTCACCGTCCAGCGCCCCGAGCGGAAGGCGATGGTGCAGTGGCGCTTGGAGAGATGGCGGTTGGGGTCGGCAAGCACCCAGTCGTTGTCCTCGCCGCGCCCGATCGAGAGCTCGCCGCCAGTGACGCGGCGTGTGGCCGGCACGGCGGCATCGGGGCAGCGGACGACGGAGAGCACGAGCTCCATCACGGCCGCCTCAGCCGCCCACCAGCACGGTCGGCGCGCCCGGGCCGACGATCACCCCGCCATGGGCGCAGTTGTCGAGCACCCGCGCGGCAGGGAGGTTCATGATCAGCACGGTGGCGCTGCCGCGGACGATCACGTCGGGCGGGCCCACACAGAGGCAGAGGTCGGTGACGCGCGCGGCCGGCAGGCCCATGACCAGCACCGTCGGCGCCCCTGGCGGCAGGATCGGGCCGCCGACATGCGGCACCGGCCCGTTGAACATCGGGCAGATGTGCATGTCCGTCACGCGTGCGGCGGGAAGCATCGGCCTCTCCCTGTGCTGGAGTCTGGCGCGATCATGCGGGCGCGATCCGTCCCGAGCCGCCGGCGGCGATATCAAGCCCGCTCTCGACGAAGCGCTTCAGCGTCGCCTCCGCCTTCTCGGGCGCGCGCCGCACCGCGGCGAGCGAGACAGAGCCTGCGACGGCAACACCGGTGAGATGTTCCGCTGGCGGCACGACGGGCTGGCCCGGAGGCGCCATGCTGCCGCCAGACCAGAAGGCGGCGACCGCAGCCCAGGCCTCGGGGCTGCGGAACCCCGCAGCCTCCGCCTTCGCCATCGCGGCGCGGCGGAGCTCCTCTTCCGGCCTGCGCACCCAGGCCTCGGCCGCGGCGACGGCAGCGGCATCGGGCGGCGGCGGTTCCGGCGCGGTGGCGCGGGCGCACATGCAGGCCCACCAGACCGCCTCCCGCTTCGGCAGGGCATGCGCGATAAAGCGCGCCGCATCGGCCATCATGCCAGCCTGCAGGATGCGCATGAGAGCGGAGGCAGCATCGGGCGCCTCGCTCGCGGCAGCGGCTGCCTCGGGTGCGAGGTCGGCGCGCTCGAGCACCGTCTTGAGCACCGCCGAGGCGAGCTTCACGGGAGGCCGGGGCGGGTTCATCGAGCGGCTCAGTTGATCATGATGATGCCGCCCTTAAGCATCATCATCCCGTTGCCGGCGAGCTTGGTCATCAGGCCCTGGACCTCGACCATCATCGTGCCTTCGATCTTGACCATCATTCCCTTGATGGTCACCCCCGTCTGGTCGATCTTCACGGAGTTCGCGCCGACCTTGAACTCGATCGACTGCATCGCCTCGCTGTCGATCTTGCCGAGATCGACCTTGGTCGTGAGGTCACCCATGGATACCTTCAGCGACATGTTCCCCATGCCGACCTTGGTGTGGAAGTCGCCCTTGCTTATCTCGACCTTGTAGTTTCCCTCCGAGACTTTGAGGTCGTAGTCGCCCTTGACGGTGTATTTCTGCTTGCCCTCGATGAGAACCGTGCGGTCGACCCTGACAGTCACCTTTTCGTTGTTCTTGACCAGGCGCTCGTAGTCCTTCTGGGCCTGGAACATCACCTTCTCCGACCCGGCCTTGTCCTCGAAGATGAGCGCGTTGTAGTCGGACGCCCCGCCCCCGGTCGAGGAGCGGGTGACGATCCCGGTCTGCGTCTTGTTGTCGGGCAGCGCGCGGGGGACCTTGTTCTCGTTGTTGTGCAGGCAGCCGAGCACGACGGGATGGTCGATGTCGTCGTCGAGGAAGCCGACGATCACCTCCATGCCGATGCGCGGCAGCACCATCATGCCATAGCCCGCTCCCGCCCAGGCCTGGGACAGCCGCATCCAGCAGGAGGCGTTCTCGTCCTTGCTGCCGAGCCTGTCCCACAGGAACTGCACCTTCACCCGCCCGTACTCGTCGACATGGATCTCCTCTCCGGGAGGACCGACGATCCTGCCGAGCATCAGGTTCGGGATCGGCGGCCGCGGCGGCAGCGGGCGGGAGCGGTAGGGCGTGCCGGCTGGAAAGGCGGTGACAGCGGTGCGGCAGGACGGGATGGCTCGGGCGTTGAGGTGAGTCTCGTCCACCATGGTGCGGCTCAGGCGCTCGACGAGGTAGGTCCTGCCAGCGCTCTTCTGGGCGCTGTCGAGGATCTCGACCGGCACGCCGATCATCGGCGCGTGCGATTCCGTCACGAACTCGAGCCGTGTCGCTTCCGACTCGAGCGCCTCGACAAGATTGGTCGCGATCGGTTCGCCGTCCGACCTGGCAGCCGGGCTGTCCGCCTTTCCCTTGGTCGGGAAGCGGCCGGGCCAGACGAACAGTTCGAACTTGTCGGCGAGCGGCAAGCCGAGCACGGAGGACTTCTCCGTCGTGAGGTCCGTCGAGATCGCGCGGAACTCGGTATCGCCCACCGCGACCTTGCCTGGCTTCCAAAGGTGGGTCTCGCGCAGGCCCTCGAAGCTGTTGCGCACCTGCGAAGCCTCGCGCGGCGGCAGCCTCAGCGGCTCCCTGCCAGCGGCCTTCAGCCCGTCGTTCGAGTCCGTGATCACGAGCGTATGCCTATCGAGCGCGCAGGCGACCCACCAGACGAGCCCCTCCTCCGCCATCAGCCTGCAGGCGAAGGCGTAGTCGGTCTCGTTGTACTGGATGACGTATCTGCGCGGCGCGAGGCTCTTGCGCAGCAGGAAGCTGTAGTCGGTGAACCCGGCGTCGCCGAACAGAGTCTCAAGGATCTCCTGCACCGTCTTGTTCTGGAACACCCGGCAGTCGGTGGTGTGGTCGAGGAACCAGAACCAGGGAACGATCCGGCAGGAGATCCGCCGATAGGCCATGCCGTAGTTGCCGCCGAGATAGTCGCCGAGCTGCAGGCGGACGATGTGGCCATGCACATGCGCGGCATCGCCGCTCCCCTTGCCGAGCTCGAGGCCGATCGTCTTGCCGAGCATGTCCGCGGGCGCAAGCTCGGTTTGGTCGGTGATGAAATCGACGTCGTAGGCGAACAGCGAACAGAGCGATTCGCTGCCGCTAACGCGCTCGGGGATGAAGGAGTCGGGCGCAAAGGGGCCGTTGGCCGACGCCATCGTGCGCTTCTCGGTCTGAATCGTCGGCAACACGGCCAGAAGGTCCTCCTCCTGGAACATTAGCGCGGGGGCGTGCCGCCGTCACGTTCCCGGCTGGTGCGCCCGGCCTGCATCGGGCAATGTTTCGCGCATGCGCATGCAGTCACTCCTCCTCGCCGCCCTTCTCGCGGCGGCCGAGGCTGCCGCAGAGGAACCCCGCGCGCAGGCGCCCGCCCAGCCACGGGAGGCCGAGGCGCCGGGCCGGACGGCCGAGGCGGCAGCGGCCGTCGAGGGGTTCCGCTCGGCCAAATTCGGCATGACCGAGGCGGAGCTTCGGGCCGCGATCCGGCGGGATTTCCCCCAGGCAGCGGAACGGATCGTCTCCGAACAGACCCCGGTCGAACGCACGCAGGTGCTGACCGTGACGGTGCCGAACCTCATTCCCGATGCCGGCACGGCGCGGATCTCCTACATCCTCGGCCATCAGTCGAAGCGGCTGATCCAGGTGACAATAGTTTGGGGCCCGCCCGCTGACCCGACGGTGCGGCCGGAAGCGCTTGTCAATGCGGCCGAGGCGTTGCGGGCGTATTTTGCCTCGCTCGGCTGGCGGCCGGGCTCGGTGGCAGGCGGCGTCTCGCTCGCGGACGGATCGACGCTCGTGTTCCGCGGCCTCGACGAGCAGGGGCGGATGGCGCAGCTTCAGCTCATGCCGGCGCAGGCCGCAACAGGGGCCGCTGCGAACGCGCAGCGCGCCTTCGCCCTCAGGCTCGCCTACGTCGCCGACCCGCTGAACCCAGACGTGTTCCGCCTCCAGCGCGGGCAGTTCTGATCGGCCGGAGCGGAGATCGCACTCGGCTGGAATCAGCCGTTTGCGTGTACAAGGCCTCGAGCGGTTCCAAGCCAAGTGGAAACAGTTCTACCGGTCGCGCCAGGCCTGGGTGCTGCGCGAGATCAGCCCATCCGCTGCGACATGCAGCCCCTTCACCGCGGCTGAGGTGGCGAGGATCGTCATCGCCATCGCTGCAGCGGCCGAGGCCTGCCCGGCCTCGTCCATCTGCACCAGCGCGACGGCGGCGGGCTTGGTGTCGGGCGTGTAGAGGAAGACCACCGCCGAGACCGTCGTCATCGCGCTCACGAACAGATAGATCGCGACGTCGAGGATCACGGGCAGGGAGATCGGCACGGTGACGGCGAGGAAGTTACGCCAGAGCGGCACCTTGAGGCTCGCCGCGACGCTCTCAAACTCCGGATCGAGCTGCTTCAGCGCTGTGACCGAGGCGAGATGGCCGACAGTATAGAAGTGCACGAGCGAGTTCAGCACGAGGATCGCCATCGTGCCGTAGAGGAAGCCGAGCGGGTTCGCGGGCGCGTTGAAGAAGAAGATGTAGGCGATGCCGAGCACGAGCCCCGGCACTGCGAGCGGCACGGTGGCGGCGAAGCGCACCGCCTTCGAAAGCCGCGGCGCTGCCTTGGCGCGCTCCATTCCATAGGCGAACAGGAAGATGAGCGGCGCGCCGATCGCCGCCGTGCATGCCGACATGACGACGCTGTTGCGGAAGCTTCCCCAGCCGGCGCTGTCGAACCTCGCGAAGTCGTAGTTGGCAAGCGTCAGGGAGAGGTTCCAGGGCCAGAACGCGATCACACTTCCCCAGGCAGCGACGCCGATCAGCCCAAGCATCAGCAGCGAAATCAAGGCGCAGTGCAGAAAGAGCGGGATGTCGCGGGAGGGCCTGGGCTTCGGCACATAGGGAACCGCGCGGGCAGAGACGGAGGAGACCTGACGGCGCTGCGCCCACCGGTCGGCGAGGAAGGCGAGCACCGCAGGCACGAGCAGCACCATGCCGACCACGGCGCCCATCTGGAAGTTCTGCTGCCCGACCACCTGCTTGTAAACGTCGGTCGCGAGCACGTTGAACGACCCGCCGATCACCTTCGGCACGCCGAAATCGGTGATCACCAGGGTGAACACGACGAAGCCCGCCGAGATCATGCCGTAGCGCGCCGCAGGCAGGGTCACGGTGCCCATCACCCGGATACGCGAGGCGCGCAGCGCCTCCGCCGCCTCGTAGAGCCGCGCATCAGCCCCCGACAGGGCTGTCGAGAGGATCAGGAAGGCGGCAGGAAAGCAATAGAACACCTCCGAGACGACGATCCCGGCAGGCCCGTAGATCGTCCCCCCCATCAGAAGCGGCCTGAGCATGCCCTGGTTGCCGAAGAGGTAGATCAGGGCGAGCGCAGGCAGCAAAGAGGGAGCGAGGATCGGAAGCAGAGCGATCGCGCGGAACAGACCCTTGCAGGGGATCGCGCTTCGCGTCAGCGCATAGGCGAAGGCGAAGGCGGCAGGCAGCACGATCGCCGTGGTGAGGCCCGAGACCCAGAGGCTGTTCCACAGCGACGCGACCAGCGCCGGTGTCTCGAAGTAGCGGGCGTAGTTGGCAAGCCAGACGAAACGGCCAGCCTCGTCCTCGAAGCTCTTGACCAGAAGCGCGCCGAGCGGTGCGGCAAGGCCGATCGCCAGGAACACCCCTGCGCAGGAGACGACAGCGGTCAGAAGATGATCGTCTGCGGAACGGATCGGCTCGACCCGCGGCGCAAGCCCTTCCGCCCCGGCGCCTGCTGCCCCCGCTGTCGCTGCCATCGCTCAGGCAGAGGCAACGCGGGGGAAGAGCAGCACCCGCGCGGGAGGGATGACCACCGTCAGCGGCTCGCCAGGCGAGAGCGAAAGTGTGCGCAACGCCGTATCGGAGAGTTCCGCCGTCAGTGGCAGGCCCGAGGCGTCAAGCTCAAGCCGGGCGATCGAGCCGAGATACTCAAGCCCCCGTACCGTCGCGGCAAGCCGCGTGCCGGGCAGCCCGCCGAGGTCGGGCTGGACGTCCTCGGGCCTGACGCAGACATGCACAGGCGTGCCGCTTCCGTAGGCGGAGGCTGCATCGGCAGCGATCAGCGCCTCGCCGACGCTGACCGCCCCGGCACCGGCGACAGTGCCGGAGAGCGTGTTCATACGCCCGACGAAGCCCGCGACGAACAGCGTCTGCGGGTGGCGATAGACGCGATCGGGCGTGCCGACCTGCTCGATACGCCCCCGGTTCATCACCACGATCCGGTCGGCGATCGACAGAGCCTCCTCCTGGTCGTGCGTGACCATGATCGTCGTGATGCCGAGGCGACGCTGCAGCGCCTTGATCTCGCCGCGCAAATGCACCCGCACCAGGGCATCGAGGGCAGAGAGCGGTTCATCGAGCAACAGAAGGCCCGGGTTCATCGCCAGCGCGCGGGCGAGCGCGACGCGCTGCTGCTGCCCGCCGGAGAGCTGGGCCGGGTATTTCCGTGCCTGGTCGGAAAGGCCGACGAGGGCTAGGAGGTCACGGGCGCGTCTCTCCACCGCCGCCCTCGGCAGGCCCTGGGAGACGAGCCCGTAGCCGACATTCGCGAGCACGGTCATGTTCGGGAACAGCGCGTAGGACTGGAACACGATGCCGAAATCGCGCCTCGAGGGTGGCAGGGCTGAGACGTCCCTGCCGGCCTGGATGATTCTTCCCTCGTCCTGCGGGTCGAGGCCGGCGATGGCGCGCAAGAGCGTCGTCTTGCCGCAGCCCGAGGGGCCGAGGAAGCACACGAACTCTCCCCGCTCGATGGTCAGCGACACGTCGTCGAGCGCGGTGAAAGCTCCGAAGCGCTTGGTGAGCCGGCAAATCACGAGATAGGGCTCGCCAGGCGCGGAGGTGGGAGGCGCAGCACCCGCCCCCGCCTCTGCCCGCACGCGCGGCCCGACGGTCGTGTCCATTCCCGCCTCAGTTCCGCGGCGCCGACTTGGCGTCGAACCGGCGAGCCCACTCGGCGAGGATCCGGTCGCGGTTCGCCGCGACGGAGGCGAAGTCGACCTTGGCGAGACGCTCGATGAACTCTGCCGGATAGCCCTGCACCGAGGGCGCCACTCCCGGCAGGCCGAGCAGGGCATAGTAGCGGCCATAGAGCGCCATGGCGGAGGGGCTCACGGCGAAGTCCATCAGCCTCTTCGCCGCCGCCTCCTGGCGTGTGCCGCGGACGATCGCCGCCCCCTCGAGGTCGAAGCCAACACCGTCGGTCGGCACGATGATCTCGATTGGCGCGCCCTGGTTCTTGAGCGTAACGGCCCGCATGTCGAACGAGATGCCGATCGCGTATTCGCCGCGCGCGGCATTGTTGCAGGGCGCCGAGCCGCTGTGGGTGTAGACGGCGATGTTGTCGTGCAGCCGCGTCATGAAGGACCAGGCATGTTCCTCGCCCATCGTGCCGAGCCAGCCCGCCACGGTGAGCAGGCCCGTGCCCGACGAGGCGGGGTTCGGCATCGCGATCAGCCCGCGGAAGGCGGGGTTCAGGAGGTCCTGCCAGGTGCGCGGGGTCGGCAGGTTGCGCTGCCGGGCGACCATCGTGTTGAAGCAGACGGCCGAGACGAAGGCATCAAGCCCGACCCAGGTCATCGGCGCGCGGTCGGAGCGGAACTGCGGGCGCAAAGCCTCGGCCCCCGCGGGCGTGTAGGGCAGCAGCATGTTGTCCTGCTCGAGGCGCTGCAGGCTGAACACGGAGAGGCCCCAGATCGCGTCAGCCCGCGGATTCTCCTTCTCAGCGAGCAGGCGCGTGGTGATGACGCCGGTGCTGTCGCGCACCCAGACGATCTCGATGCCGGGCAACGCCGCCTCGGCGGCCTGCTTGAAGACGGGAAGCTGCTCGTTCTCGAAGGCGGTGTAGACGGTCAGCCTGGTGCGCTGTGCGAAGGCATCGGCTGCAGGAAGAGTTGCCGCGAGCGAGGCGGCCGCAGCGAGCAGGAGGCGACGGAGCATCTGTGTCCCCCGGGTGTGGCGGTGGCGATGGCCCGGTACCGCCCGGGCGCTGCAGTGTCCCCCGACGAGCGCGAAACGCCCGTGACATGTTCATTTCAGAACGATGACGTTCCTCCGCCCCGCTGCCGCCCTCATGGCTGCTCGCCGCCCTCCTCCCTGGCCAAGGGAACGGCGACGGCCTCGGGGAGGTCGGCGATGCCGTCGATCGCGCGATGCACCCCCCGTTTCGGCGCTCGCGCGCAGGCGATGAAGATACATCGAACGGGCTAAGGCGCGCACCAGGGCGCCGCTCGGCGCCCGCGTGCAGCGGTTCGACCACTGCCGCGCCGGTCGAGCATGACGACACCGATCGGCATGGCATGGGGAGGCGGGTCGATCGCTCAGGCCGCGCGCTCAGGCAGCACCTCGCGCGCCTCGACCAGGGGCTCTTGCGGCGCGTGTAGCCGGCCGGCGAGCCCGTCCGCGAACAGGCCGCGGAGCGCCATCGGACGCGGTGAGAGAAGCCTCGATCCTCGGCCCGCCGGTGCTGCGACGAACTGTTCCGAGACCGCACACACTTCCACCTGCGGCAAGGCTCGCCTGCCGGCCGCGGCGGCGGAGCGGCGCCGCGCGCGACACTCCTGTCGCAGGCGCCCGTGGCGAGGCAGCGAGCGGGAGCGCGGCGCGCCCACGGCCTCGCCCTCGGTCGCTGTTGCTGCCGCGCAAGCGGGCGCGGCTCGCGCTGCGCCACTCAGGAGAAGCGTCGCGCGACCAGGAACAGGCCGAGCCTGTCGGCCGCCGCGATCGTGGCCTCGCGCTCAGGCAGGAGCGTCATCCCCGCCTCCACCGCAATGCCTGCGAGCCCCGCGGCTTTCGCGCCCTCGACCGTGCGCACCCCGATGGTCGGCAGGTCTGCCCGCGCCTCCTGTCCCGGCTTGGCGAGCTTCACGAGAACGCCCGGGGTGCCCTCGCGGCGCAGCCCCGCGCAGCGGGCAAGCAGCGCGTCCGTGCCTTCGACAGCCTCAACGCCGAGCACGATCCCCTGCTGGACGACCACAGCCTGGCCCACATCGGCGGCGCCGAGCGCGCGCGCGACCGCCACGCCACGGAGGATGTCGGCCTCAGCTGCCGGCGTCGGCGGGACGGCGCCGAGCACGCCCTCAGGCGCGGCAAGGCCAGCCATCACCTCCTGCGCGCCGCGCACCCGGAACCCCTCCTCCTCGAGCACGCGAATCAACGCGGCGAGCAACCCATCATCGCCTGCGAAGGCGGCGCGGCCGATTCTCGCGAGCAGCTTCGCGCCTTCCGCATCCGGCATGAGAGTCATCAGCGAGGGCCGCTTCACCGGCCCGATCAGCACGAGCTCGTCGACCCCTGCAGCGCGCAGGGCGGCGAGCATCTCGCCGGCCGCGCCGATCCGCACCACGCGATGCGGAAAGGCCGCGATCGCGCCCGCGTCGACATGCCCCTCAAGGCCGAGGACGAACACCTTGCGGCCGGAGGCGGAGGCCGCCGCAGCGAGGCGTGCAGGCATGGGCCCGCCGCCGGCAATTATGCCAAGCGTTCCGGCCATGGCGTCCGGTCAGGCAGCGGTCTCGACGGGTTCCTCGGCGCCGAGATCGAGATCGTCAGGCGGCACCGGCCGGCACAGCGGGCGGTGACTCTCGGCCGTCATGAAACCGATCACCTCCTCCACCAGGGGGTCGCCCGCGAAACGCTGGCGCGCCTCCGCAAGCCGCGTCTCGAGCGTTCCGTGCTGGTCGCGGAACAGCAGACGGAAGGCGGCGCGCAGGCGGTGGATCTGGGCCCTGTCGAAGCCGCGGCGCTTGAGCCCGATGACGTTGAGGCCTGCGAGCCTCGCGCGGTTGCCGATCACTGAGCCGAAGGGAATGACATCACCTTCGACGCCGGAGGCTCCGCCGACCATCGCCTGCCGGCCGATCCGCACCCACTGGTGGATCGCAGCAGCACCGCCGATCACCGCGTTGTCGCCGATCGTGACATGCCCGCCGAGGACGGCGTTGTTGGCGAAGATCACTCGGTCGCCGACCGCGCAGTCATGCGCGATGTGGGTGACGCACATCAAGAGGCAGTCGGCGCCGACCCGCGTCACGCCCGTGCCGATCGGCGTGCCGCGGTGGATGGTCACGTGCTCGCGGATGACCGTGCGCGGGCCGATCTCGGTGCGCGTCGGCTCGCCGCGATAGCCGAGATGCTGCGGCGCGAGCCCGATGGTCGCGAAGGGGTGGACAGTCACTCCCTCGCCGAGCGTGGTGTGGCCGTCGATCACGACATGGCTCACGAGGGTGGTGCCTGCGCCAAGGGTCACGTGCGGGCCGACAGTGCAGAAGGGCCCGATTCGCACCCCCTCCCCGAGCCTGGCAGCGGGGTCGACGAGGGAGGAGGGGTGGATTTCGGGCATGCTCACCTGTCCATGATCATCGCTGCATAGGTCGCCTCGGCGACGACCTGGCCGTCGACCTTCGCCTCGGCTGAGAACTTCCAGACATTGCCGCGGTTGCGCTCCTTGCGAACGTGGATGCGCATCTGATCTCCCGGCACGACGGGGCGGCGAAACTTCGCGTTCTCGATCAGCATGAAGTAGACGACCTTGCCCGCCGCCTCCGGCCCGAGCGTCTCGACCACGAGCACGGCGGCTGTCTGCGCCATGCTCTCGATGATCAGCACGCCCGGCATCACCGGGTGGGCAGGGAAGTGGCCCTGGAAGAACTGTTCGTTGATCGAGACATTCTTGACGCCGATTGCTGAGACGTCCGGGACGACCTCCTCGACCCGGTCGATCAGCAGGAAAGGGTAGCGGTGCGGGATCGCCTGCATGATCCGCTGGACGTCCAGCGCCTCGACGCGACGGCCCTCCGGCGGGCGCGTCGCCATGTCCGTCGCACTAGCTTCCATCGTCCGTCGCGCTCCGTGCCGAACCGACCGTCCTTCCGCCGTTATGCCTTGTCTCCATCCGCTGCGCCACGCCCGGCGCTGCCTCGTCGCGCGGCGAGCCGCTTCAGCGCCGCGATCGCACGCCAGGTCTCGCGCACCGGCATAGCCGGGCTGCCGAGATAGTCCGCCCCGGCGGGAACGTCGCCGATCAGGCCGGCTTGGGCGCCGATACGCGCCCCGGCGCCGACACGGAGGTGCCCAGGGGACCCTGCCTGGCCGCCAACCATCACGCCGTCCTCGAGGATGGTGGAGCCGGCGAGGCCGGCCTGGCCCGCAATCGCGCAATGCCGGCCAAGGCGGCAGTTGTGGGCGACCTGGACGAGGTTGTCGATTCGCGTGCCTGCGCCGATGATCGTGTCGCTGGCGCTGCCACGGTCGATCGTGGTGTTTGCGCCGATGGCGACGCCGTCGCCGATCAGCACGCGGCCGAGCTGCGGCACGGGCACGAAGCCTCCCGAGCCGGGGACGAAGCCGAAGCCGGGCTGGCCGATCCGCGCTCCCGGCCCGATGACGACGCGGTCACCGACAATGGCGTGCGAAAGCGTCGCGCCGGCGCCGATCGAGCAATCTCTGCCGATCACCACGCCCTCGGCGATCACCGCGTTCGCGCCGATCACGCTGCGCGGCCCGATGGCGGCACGTGCTCTGATCACGGCTCCGGCCTGAACCGTCACCCCGGCGCCGAGCAGGGCAGCGGGGTGGATTTCGGCCGCCGGGGAGAGGCCATCGCCATCGCTTGCCTGTTCGGGGAAGAACAGGGCGAGCACCCTTGCCCAGGCGAGATAGGGCTGGTCGCAGGCAAGCACGATCATGCCCGGCGGCGCCTTCGCGGCATCCGCTGGCCGCATCAGGCATGCCCCTGCCCGGCTTTCCGCCAACTGCGGGGCGTAGCGCGCATTCTCGAGAAAGCTGACCGAATCCGGCCCCGCCGCGTCAAGGGTGGCTGGGCGGCGCACGAGCCGTGCCGCGTCTGCGCCATCGGGCAGCGCTGCGCCAGCTGCCGCCGCCACCGCATCGAGGCGGAACGGACCGCGTGCGGAGAAGAAGCGCGGATCACCCAGCATGGCGTTGCTGTAGGGGAGCGCGGGTCAGTTGCGGCGCTGCTGCTGCTGCGGCGGCTGCGGTGCGGGCTGTTGCGCCGCGGGGCGCGACTGCGCCGCAGGCGCAGGGCCGGGCCGCGCGGCAGGTGCCGCCGTCGCAGCCGGGGTCGCAGCGCCTTCGAAGTCGACCTGGACTGAAGGAAGGGCTCGGTTGAGCTGCTCCACCACGGCGCGGGTGATGTCGAGCTCGTCGATGGCGAGGATCACGGCGCCGCGGTTCAGCACGAGCGTGAGCCCGCGCGACTCCGCCACCTGCCCGATCACATAGAGCGTGACCCGCTCCACTTCCGCGAGAGCGCGCTGGCCTGCCTGCTGGATTTGCGCGTTGCGTTCCCGCAGCGTCCTCTGCCCGTTGGTGATTCGCTCCTGCAGGTCCCGTTCCCGTTCGCGAAGCTGTTCGGGCGTCAGCGTCGCGCGCTGGGCGGCGATCTGCTGCTGTGCCTCGCGCCAGGCGGCCTGTTCCTTCTGCGCCTCCTCGTTCAGCCGCGCCAGACGCTCCTGCACCGACTGCCGCACGCCGCGTGCGGCGACGGAGGCCTCGAACACCTCGGGCAGGCCGACCACGCCGATGATCGCCGGCGGCGGCGGCTCGCTGCGCGCAAGCGGCGGCAGGCGCGGCGCACCTGGCTCCTGCGGGCCGGCCACCTGCCCCTGGGCCGAGGTACCGGGACGCCCCTGCGGCTGCTGCGCGGCGGGGCGCTGCTGCGGCTGCTGTGCAGCCGGGCGCTGCTGCTGTTGCTGCTGGCCCGGCACGAACCACTGCTGCTGGCTCCCTTGGGCCTGCGCCTCGGGCGGAACGGCGGGCCCTGAGAGAGCGAGTGCCGCGACTGCAAGGAGCGTTGCCGCAAGGACGGAAGGAACACGCCTCATCAGAACCTCGTGCCGAAGCCGAACCGGAAGACCTGCGTCTTGTCGTAGGATTCCTTCACCACGAACGGCGTCACATCGACGTTGACCACGCCGAACGGTGACCGCCAGGTGATGCCGATGCCTGCGCCGACACGCGGCGGGCCGCTGTTGACGACCCCTGGCCCGCTGATCCCCGACTCCTCGAGGTTGCCGACATCGACGAAGGCGCGGCCGTGGATGCCGAGGTCGTCAGAAACGAACGGGAGCGGATATCTGAGCTCCGTGCTCTGGGTCCAGAAACGCCGGCCGCCGAGCGCATCGCCGGACTTGAGATCGCGCGGGCCGACGCCACCGATCGCGAATCCGCGCAGATTCTCGCCGCCGAGGAAGAAGTTGTCGATGATACGCTCCACGCTGCCGTACTGGTAGAGGACACCGACGCTGCCCCGCAGAGAGAGGATCCACTGCCGGCTGCCGGTGATAAAGGCGAGCGGCTGGTAGTAGACGCCTTCGATCCGCGGCCGGAAGAACCCGACATCGCCGCCGAGGCCCGAGACGTCGGCCGCGAAGCGGACCACGTATCCGTCGGTCGGATCGATCCGGCTGTCCCTGCGGTCATAGGTCAGCACCTGAGAGACCATCGAGTTGACGGTCCGGCCCCTCTGGTCCTTGATGTAGATCGAGGCGAACGGCTTCACGTTGGTAATGGTGCGGTCGATGTAGGAGTAGGACCACACCTGCCGCAGGTGCTCGTTGATCGCGTAGCCGATCCTGAGCGAGCCGCCGCTGCGCCGCTCGTCGAAACCGGCGATGTCCTGGTTGTTCCGCTCGATATAGAAGAGGTCGATGCCGGCGACGAGGTTGCGGTCGAGGAAGTACGGGTCGGTCACAGAAATGTCGAGCTGGCTGCGCAACTGGCTCAGAGTGACGTCGGCGCGCGCCTCCACCCCGGTGCCGGCGAGGTTGCGCTCGCGCAGGCCGACCGTTGCGAGGAAGCCGACATCGGTTCCATAGCCGCCGCCGAGTGTCAGCTCGCCCGTCGCCTTCTCCTCGACCTCGGCGGTGATCACCGCTCGGTCGGGGGCGCTTCCCTCGGTGGTGTTGACCTCCACCTTGGAGAAGAAATTGAGGTCGATCAGGCGCTGGCGGGACCGGCGCACACGGGCAGCGTTGAAGGCATCGCCCTCGGCGATCCGGAACTCGCGGCGGATCACCTTGTCCATGGTGCGGGCGTTGCCGACGATGTCGATACGCTCGACAAAGACTCGCGGGCCTTCCGCCACCTCGAAGGTGACATCGACCGTGCGGGTGTCGCGGTTGCGCTGGAAGCGCGGCCTGATCTCGACGAAGGCGTAGCCGGCGTTCTGCACGGCGAGTTCGAGCGCGTTGACGGTCTCCTCGATCGCATCGGCGCCGTACCAGTCGCCCGATTTGAAGGTGATCGCGCCGCGCAGTGAGTCAGGGTCGAGATTGCGCAGCCGGCTGTCGATCTCGACCTTGCCGATCCTGTAGCGCTCGCCCTCGTTGATGGTGAAGGTGAGGAAGAAGCTCGTCCGGTCCGGCGAGAGCTCTGCCACGGCGCCGGTGATCTCGACATCGACATAGCCGTTCTTGAGGTAGAACCGGCGAAGGAGCTCCCGGTCGAAGCCGAGCCGCTCGGGGTCGTACTGGTCGGCGGTCGAGAGGATCCGGTACCAGGCGCTTTCGCGGCTCGCGATCGCGTCCTTCAGCTCCGAATCGCTGAACGCCTTGTTGCCGATGAAGCTGATGCGCCGGATCAGTGTGCTCGGCCCCTCGACGATCTCGAACACGACGTCGACGCGGTTCTGCTCGAGCTCGATCACCTTCGGCTCGATCGAGGCGGCGTAGCGGCCGCGGCGGGCGTAGACGTCGAGCAGGCGCTGGCGGTCCGCGAGCGCCTGGGCGCGGGTGAAGACGGCGCGCGGGCGGAGCTGGATCTCGCCGCGCAGGACGGTGTCGCCGACCGCCCGGTTGCCCTCGAAGGCGACGCGGTTGACGATCGGGTTCTCGCGCACTGAAACGATCAGCGTGTCGCCCTCGCGGCGTAGCCAGACGTCGGCGAACAGCCCGGTCGCGTAGAGCGTCTTGATCGTGCGGTCCATGCTCTCGGTGTCGAACCGGTCGCCGGGCTGGATCACCATGTAGGACTGGACGGTCGCCGGCTCGATCCGCTGCGCCCCCTCGATCCGCACCTCGCGCACGATGCCGCCCGCGGCCGGAAGGCCGCCCGCAGCCTGGGCGACGGCGCGCGATGGCACGCAGAGCGCGCCGAGGATCCCGGCGACAAGCGCAAGAACGAGGCTGAGGCGTGACATCCTGGCTGGCTGACCCTGCGACGACATCCGTGGCGGCGGCGGCGCAGCGGGGCGACGGGCCGGCCGGACGATAGCCGCCCGGACAATACCGGCGGTCGGCGATGGTGTCATCCGACGAGGCCAGCCACCCAGTCGATCACCTTCAGCTCGGTCAGGTCATTCCAGGTCGCGAGCACGAACAGGGCGAGGATCAGCGCAAGCCCCGCCCGGAAACCATACTCCTGCGCGCGCGGTGGCAGCGGCCTGCCCCTAATCGCCTCAGCCGCGTAGAACAGGAGATGGCCGCCATCGAGGATCGGGATCGGCAGGAGGTTTATCAGCGCCAGGTTGATGGACAGAAGCGCCAAGAGTCCGATCAGCGGCACGATCCCGCCCTCTGCGACCTGGCCTGAGAGCTGGGCGATCCGCAACGGGCCGCCGATCTCCTCCGTGCCACGGCGGCCGGTGATCATCTGCCATAGCGCCACGAGGGTCTGCTCGGTCAGGTGCAGGGTCTCCGCGAACCCGGCCAAGACCGCGCGTGCCGGGTCGAGTCGCGCATACTCGGCGACGCCGCCAGAGACGCCGAGCAGGCCGATGACCTGCACGTTGCCGAAACGATCCGTCACTTCGCGCCGCTCCGGCGTCGCAGCCAGCGTGAGGCGTGTCCCTGCACGCTCCACCGTCAGCGAGAGGGTCTGGCCGGGGCGAAGCCGCACCACGGACTGGACGTCCTCGAAGCGGTTGATCGTCCGCCCGTCGATCGCGGCGATCCGGTCTCCGGGCGCGAGCCCGGCCCGCTCGGCGGCCGAGTTCGCCTGGACGGCCGTGACCACAGGCACCGTGTTCGGACGCCCGGCCGTCATGTAGAGTCCGGCGAGCAGCACCGCAGCAAACAGGACGTTGGCGAGCGGCCCCGCGGCCACGACCCAGGCGCGCGCGCCGACGCTCTTCTCGGCGAAGCTCTGCCCCTCGCGCCACACCGGCAGGGCTTCGCCTCTGGCGCGCGCCTCCGCCTCAGCCTGGGCACGGTCCTCGGGGCTCTCCTGCCCGTGCAGCTTGACGAAGCCGCCAAGCGGAATCCAGCCGATCTTCCAGTAGGTGCCGCTCCGCCCGGTCCAGCCGGCAATGGCGCGGCCGAAGCCGATCGAGAACACCTCGACATGCACCCCAACCGAGCGCGCCGCGAGATAGTGGCCGAGCTCGTGAACGAAGATCAGCACACCGAGCACCACGAGGAACGGCACCACCGTTCCGAGCATGCCCCCGAACAGGCCTGACAGCGCCTCCACCACGTCCTCCTTGCAGGAGAGGGCAGCCGTGCCTCTCAGGCGAGGCTGCGCGTCTCCTCCTCCGCAACCTGCCGCGCTTCGGCGTCCGCCGCGAGCACCGCCTCGAGATCCTCCGCGGCGGTCGCGGTGACGCGGCCGAGCACGGCCTCGATCAGAGCGGCGATGGACAGGAAGCCGATCCGCCCGTCAAGGAAAAGCCTGACCGCGACCTCGTTGGCCGCGTTCAACACCGCCGGAGCGGTTCCGCCCGCCCGCAGCGCAGCGCGGGCGAGCCCGAGTGCGGGAAACCGCGCCGGATCGGGCCTCTCGAAGCTCAGCGAGCCGGCCGCCGCGAGGTCGAGCTTCGGCAGGCTCACGGCCATCCGACGAGGCCAAGCGAGGGTGTGCGCGATCGGCGTGTGCATGTCGGGTGGGGCGAGGGTGGCGACGACCGACCGGTCGGCATAGTAGACGAGGCCGTGCACCAGAGCCTGGCGATGCACGAGCACATCGATCCGGTCGTCGGGGAGGGAGAAGAGATGCGCCGCCTCGATGATCTCTAGGCCCTTGTTCATCATCGTCGCCGAATCGACCGAGATCTTGGCGCCCATCCTCCACACCGGATGGGCAACCGCCTGGGCCGGCGAGGCCTCTGCCATCTGGGCGATGCTCCAGCCCCAGAACGGCCCGCCCGAGGCGGTCAGCACGATGCTCTCGATGCCCTCGAGCCCGCCTCCGTCGATCGCTTGGAAGATCGCGTTGTGCTCGGAATCGACGGGCAGCAGCACCGTCCCCGCGGCGCGGGCGCGCGCCATCAGGGCAGCGCCCGCGCAGACGAGGCACTCCTTGTTGGCGATCGCGACGATCCCGCCCTGCGCGACCGCCGCGAGAGTAGGGGCAAGCCCTGCGGCGCCGACGATTCCGGCCATCGTCCAGTCGGTCGGCATGGAGGCAGCCTCGACCACCGCAGCGGCGCCCGCTGCCGTGGCGATCCCTGTGCCGGCGAGAGCGGCGCGGAGCTCAGGCAGGGCACGTTCGTCAGCCACGACGGCAAGGCGGGCGCGCACCCGCCGCGCGGCTTCGGCAAGCGCCGCGGCATTGCCGTTGGCGACCAGGGCCTGGACGTCGAAGCTGCCCTCGGGCGCGGCTGCGATCAGGTCGAGCGTCGCCCGCCCGATCGAGCCGGTGGCGCCGAGAACGGTCACGCGCCGCGGTGAGCAGCGGCCGGCGTCCCGCAACGCTGCACCCGTCAGGTCCACAGGAACTGCTCTCCTCCAGAAGCCATCCCTTTGGCGAGCGCGACGCCACATGCCACCGGCACTGCTGCCAGAAGCCCGTCCACCCTGTCCAGCAGCCCGCCATGGCCGGGAATGAGAGCGGAGCTGTCCTTCACGTGGAAGTGCCGCTTGATAGCGCTCTCGAGCAGGTCTCCCGCGACCGAGGCGAGGCCGAGCAGGGCGGCGACCGCGGCGACGCGGAGGGGGCGCGCCTCGGCGTCGAAGGCAGCGGCGACGGCAAGACCGGCGGCGACAGCGGCGGCGAGCCCGCCGAACGCGCCCGCCCAGGTCTTGTTCGGGCTGATCGCCGGCGCGAGCTTCGGCCCGCCGACCAGCCGGCCGACGAGATAGGCGCCAATGTCGGAGGCCCAGACGATCAGCACCACGAACAGCACCGCCGCACGCCCTGCCTCGTCCTCGCCGCGAAGCCAGATCAGCCCGACCCCGCCGAGACCGACATAGACGACGCCCGCGCCGAGCGGCAGAACCGGTGCGCTGGGCGCCCGGCGCGGATCTGACCCGGCCGCCCATGCAGCGGCGGCCGCCCCGAACGGAAGCAGAAGCAGGGCGAGCAGCCCCTCTCCCGCGACCGCGGCGAGGCCCGCGGCGAACAGCGCGACCGGCATGGCAAGCCCCGGCCAGGCGCGCAGCCGCAGCCCGCAGAGATGCACCCATTCCCAGGCGAGAACGGCGGTGCCGGCGGCGATCATCAGCGTATACCACCCGGCGCCGAGCCAGATCGCGAGCAGCGAGAGCGGCCCGAGCAGGGCCGCCGACAGGGCACGCTGCCGCAGATCCTGCCAGCGCCTGGCTTCGCCTGGAGGCTCAGCGGAGGCGTGCGCCATAGCGACGCTCGCGCCCCGCATAGGCCTCGAGCACCCGGCCGAACCAGACGGAATCGAAATCGGGCCAGAGCACGTCGAGGAAGACGAGCTCGGCATAGGCGCCCTGCCAGAGCAGGAAGTTCGAGAGCCGCTGCTCGCCCGAGGTGCGGACGATCACGTCAGGGTCAGGCATGCCGGCGGTCGAGAGCGCCCGGGCGAACAGGCGCTCGTCGATCATCGCAGGGTCGAGCTTCCCGGCCTGCGCCGCCTCTGCGAGCTTGCGCGCGGCGCGGGCGATCTCGTCCCGCCCTCCATAGGAGAGCGCCATCACGAGGTCGAGCCGCTCGTTGCGGATCGACCGCGCCTCAGCCTGCTCGATCTTGGCGCGGGTGGTGTCGTCGAGCCGCGCCCGGTCGCCGATCATGCGCAGACGCACGCCGCGCGCGATCATCTCGTCCATGTGCTGCTCGAGGCCCTGGTGCAGAAGCCGCATCAACCCAACCACCTCTTCCTGCGGGCGGCGCCAGTTCTCCGAGGAGAAGGCGTAGAGGGTGAGCCAGCGGACGCCTGCGTCGATCGCGGCATCGACAGCACGGCGGGCGGCCTCGGCTCCGGCGCGATGGCCGTAGAGCACAGGCCGCCCCCGCCGCGCTGCCCAGCGGCGATTGCCGTCCATGATTATGGCGACGTGCTGCGGCACCGCGGGCGTGGCCGGCACGACCTCGGGATGAGGCAGGCTCTCGAGAGGCTTCTGCACGAGGGTCCCCGTCCCGACGGCGGCGGCGCTCAGGGCTGCCTGATGTCAGCTTCCTTGGCCGCGAGCGCCTCGTCGACCTTCCTGATATAGCTGTCGGTGAGCTTCTGCACGGCCTCCGCCCAGTCGCGATGCAGGTCCTGGCCGATCACGCCGTCCTTCTCGAGCCGCTTGAGGGTCTCCATGCCGTCGCGGCGGACGCCGCGCACCGCCACGCGCGCGGCTTCGGCGTATTTGCCGGCAAGCTTGGCGAGCTCGTTGCGACGCTCGGTGGTGAGCGGGGGCAGCGGCACGCGCACGAGCTGCCCGTCGGACGAGGGGTTGAGCCCGAGTCCTGCCTCGCGGATCGCCTTCTCGACGGAGGACACCGCTGCCCTGTCCCAAACCTGCACGGTGAGCATCCGCGGTTCCGGCACGCCGATCGTGCCGACCTGGGTGATCGGCAGCTCCGTGCCGTAGACCTCGACCTTCACCGGCTCGAGCAGGGCCGGGCTTGCGCGCCCGGTGCGGAGGCCGGCGAACTCCTTCTTCAGCGTCTCGAGCGCGCCATCCATGCGGCGGCGCAGGTCGGCGGTGATGTCCTCGAGCGTCGGCGGAGGTTTTGCCATCGGTCGGTCTCCTCGTCACGCGCGCCGGCCGCAGGGCGCCTCGGCCGGTGGTCAGTCCTCTTCAGTCGTCCGTCACGACCGTGAAGCGTCCGCGCCCGGCCATCACCTCGGCGAAGGCGCCGGGGGCGTGGATCGAGAACACGATGATCGGCAGCCCGTTCTCCCGGGCAAGGCTGATCGCCGAGGCGTCCATCACCCCGAGGTCGCGGGCGAGAACGTCGAGATAGGAGAGCCGGTCGTAGCGAGTGGCATCCGGCACCTTGCGCGGGTCGGCGGAATAGACGCCGTCGACCTGGGTTCCCTTGAGCAGCGCATCGCACCCCATCTCGACCGCGCGCAGCGCCGCAGCGGTGTCTGTCGTAAAGAAAGGGTTGCCGGTGCCAGCGGCGAAGATCACCACCCGCCCCTTCTCCATGTGGCGCATCGCGCGGCGGCGGATGTAGGGCTCGCAGATCGAGGCCATCGGGATCGCAGACTGCACGCGCGTCTGGACCCCAAGCTTCTCGAGCGCGTTCTGCACCGCAAGCGCGTTCATCACGGTCGCGAGCATGCCCATGTAGTCGGCTGAGGCGCGCTCCATCCCCGCGGCAGCACCCGAGACGCCGCGGAAGATGTTGCCGCCGCCGATCACGAGGCAGACCTCGACGCCCATCGCCACGACCGCACCGATGTCGGCCGCGATACGCCCCACCACCTCGGTGGAGATCCCGTACTCGGCGGCGCCCATCAGCGCCTCGCCCGACACCTTGAGAAGGACGCGGCGATAGGCTGGCCTTGCGCTGGCCTCGCCCTCCCCCGCGCCTTGGCTGCCGGGCGTGTCGGTCATCGTCAGCGCGCCGCTTGCGCGACCTCGGCGGCGAAGTCCGTGGCCTGCTTCTCGATGCCCTCGCCGAGCTGGTAGCGGACGAAGCCAGCGAGCGTGACCCCGGCCTTCTGCAGCACCGACTTCACGCGGCTCTCGCCGTCATGCACCCAAGTCTGCTCGAGCAGGACGACCTCCTCATAGAACTTGCGCACGCGCCCCTCGACCATCTTCTCGATGATCGCCTCCGGCTTACCGGAGGCGCGCGCCTGCTCGGTCAGTACGGCCTTCTCGCGGGCGAGCGCGGCAGGGTCGACAGAGGCGATGTCGAGCGCCTCCGGCCGGGCGGCAGCGACATGCATCCCCACCTGGCGGCCGAGAGCGAGCATCGCCTCCCCGGGCTCGCCCTCGAGCGCGACGAGCACGCCGATCCGGCCGAGCCCGGGCTTGAGCGCCGCATGTACGTAGCTCGCGACCAGCCCCTTGCCGACCGAGAGGGCAGCGCAGCGGCGGATCGACATGTTCTCGCCGATCGTCGCGATCAGCTGCGTCAGTTCCTCCGCCACCGTGCGGCCGCTGCCCGGGAAGGGCATCGCCTTGAGCCGCTCGAGGTCGCCGCCCGCTTCGAGGGCCAGTCTTGCGCAGGCCTCGACGAAGCCCTGGAAGGTCTCGTTGCGGCCGACGAAATCGGTCTCGGCGTTCACCTCGACGATCGCGCCGCGCGTGCCCTCGGCATGCACGCCGACGAGTCCCTCGGCGGCGACCCGGCCGGCCTTCTTCGCTGCGGCGGCAAGGCCCTTTTTGCGCAGCCAGTCGATCGCCGCCTCCAGGTCGCCGCCCGTTTCTGCCAGCGCTCGCTTGCAGTCCATCATCCCCGCGCCGGTCTTCTCGCGAAGCTCCTTGACCAGCGCCGTCGTGATCTCGGCCATCTGTCGTTCGTCTCCGGCTGTTCCGTGCCGTGTACGATCGCGCGCTCAGGCTTCCGGTCTTGCCGGCTCGGCCTCTGCCGGCGCCTCCGGCATGGGCAGTGCCTCGGGCTCCGGCAGGATCTCCTCGGGCAACTCCTCCCGGGCGCCGAGATCGATGCCGGAGGCGGCCATCTCGGCGGAGATACCGTCGAGCACCGCGCCCGCGATCAGGTCGCAGTAGAGGGTGATGGCGCGGATCGCGTCGTCGTTGCCAGGGATCGGGTAGGTCACGCCATCCGGGTCGGAGTTGCTGTCGACCACGGCGACGACCGGGATGTTCAGCTTCCGCGCCTCGTCGACCGCGATCTTCTCCTTGTTCGTGTCGATGATGAACAGGATGTCGGGCAGCCCGCCCATCTCCTTGATGCCCCCCAAGGCGCGCTCGAGCTTGTCGCGCTCGCGCGTCAGCACGAGCACCTCCTTCTTGGTCAGGCCGGTCACATCCTGGGAGAGCTGCTCCTCGATGCTGCGCAGGCGCTTGATGCTGCCCTGGATGGTCTTCCAGTTGGTCAGCATGCCCCCCAGCCAGCGGTGGTTCACGTAGTATTGGCCGCAGCGCTTCGCGGCCTCTGCGACGTGCTCTGCCGCGGCCTTCTTGGTGCCGACGAACAGCACCCTCCCGCCGCCGGCGACCACGTCCCGCACCGCCTGCATGGCACGGGCAAGCATCGGCACTGTCTGCTGCAGGTCGATGATGTGCACCTGGTTGCGGACCCCGAACAGATACGGAGCCATCTTCGGGTTCCACCGCCGTGTGTGGTGGCCGAAATGCACGCCCGCCTCGAGAAGCTGGCGCAGGGTGAATTGTGGCAGGGCCATCGCTGACCTTTCCTGATCGTCCGGTTTCGCCTCCGCGGGGCCGTGCGGCATGTGCCGACCGGAGCCCGGAAGCCGGAACCGATCGCGCACGAGGACCGCGGATCCGGCGGACGGGAAAGGCGCCCCGCGTGTGAATTGCCACGCCAAGCATCGCACCGCGCGGCCGGGCGGCCATATGCCCGAGGCTGCCTCGGAACGCAAGCCTCGTCGCCGGGCGGGCGGTGGCGTCTGGCTTGGGCGATCAGCCGGCCACGGCGCCGGGGCCGAGGCGATCGCGCAGCAGGGCGGCGAAAGCCTCCCGCGCGGTGGCGGCGGCAAGCGGGTTTCGCCCCGCCATCGCCACCACGATCGCTCCGTCCATCAGCAGCAGCAGCGCCTCGACCAGCGCCTCGGGGTCGTCCGCCCCTGCCTCCCGCGCGAGCGCCAGAAGCCGCGGCGCCAGACGCCCCTTGTGCAGCGACGCGACCCGACGCGGCCCCTCGCCGATGTCGGGCCCCTCGCCGATCGCATTGAGGATCGGGCAGCCGCGGAAGTCGGGCGCGGCGAACCACTCGGCGAGCAGGTCGAAGACGTGCAGCAGCCGCGCGGCGGGCGGCCCCTCGGCGGCGTCCAGCCGGCCGTTGAACCACGCGCTCCACTGCAGGCTGTGGCGGTCGAGCACGGCCTCGACCAGGCGCTCCTTCGAGCCGAAGGCGCGATAGAGCGTCGCCTTGGCCACACCGGCCTCGGCGATCACCGCGTCGATGCCCGTGGCGCCGACACCGCGCGCGCAGATCAGGCGCGCGGCGGCGTCGAGCAGCCGCGACCGGGCGTCGGGGGCCGGCGCGTTGTCGGCCGGCGCTGAGGAGCCGGACTGGGTTTGGCTGCGTAAATCGGCAGCAAGGTCTGTGAGCGCGATGGGCATCTGCCTGTTCCGTTAGCAGACGGCCCGGGGGCTGCAAAGCCGCGACTTTGGGGAAAGCAAGGACTTCGCGGTCGCGGAGGCTTGGCATGGCACTTGCTGCCCATGGGGTATGAAACAGACCTGTCTGTCTGTCACGCAGAGACCGCCCACAGGCCGAGGCGCTGCTCCGAGCCCTGCCCGGGGTGGCGGCCCGTGATCAGGCGCGGCGCGCATGTCCAGGTGGACGGGCTGTCGCACCGCTATCGCCGCGGCAACAGCCCTGTCCTTGCCGACATCGCCCTCGAGATCCTTCCCGGCAGCCGGGTCGCCCTCATCGGCCGGTCGGGCTGCGGCAAGTCCACCCTGCTGCACCTGATCGCCGGGCTGCTCGCGCCGGCAGGCGGCGGCATCTACGTCGATGGCCGGCGCGTGGACGGCCCGCACCCCTCGCGGGTGGTGATGTTCCAGGAGCCGTCGCTGCTGCCATGGCTCACCGCGGCCGAGAATGTCGGGCTCGGGCTGACCTTCCTCGGCCGCCGCCAGGGCCGGGCGGAAAAGATCGCGGCGCTGCTCGACCTCGTCGGCCTCGGCGCCTTCGCTGGTCGCAACGTGCAGGATCTGTCGGGGGGCCAGCAGCAGCGCGTCGCGCTCGCGCGCGCGCTCGCTGTCGAGCCCGAGCTCCTGATGCTCGACGAGCCGTTCTCGGCCCTCGACGCGCTGACCCGCGCGGCGCTGCAGCGCGACGTGCGCGCGATCGTCGAGCGGCTCGGCCTGACGCTGATCCTCGTCACGCACGACATCGCCGAGGCGGTCGCGCTGTGCGACCGCGCCATCGTGCTGGCGGGCGAGCCCGGGCGGATCGTCGCCGACCTCGCCTTCGACCTGCCGGCCGACCGGTCGCCGCTCGACCCGCGCTGCGCCGAGGCGCGCGACCGCCTCTATGCGGCGCTCGCGGGCGCCCTGCCAGCGCCCGAGGACGAGACGCCGACCGACGCGGCGATCGCCCCCGCCGCATCGCTTCGCGGGATCGCTGCCGCAAGGAGCGCCGCCCATGCCTGAGAGCCCTCTCCCGCCCGCCTGGCGCGACCTCTACGCGCCCGACTATCTCGCCCTGCCCCGGCGCGGCTTCCTCGAGGCGATGACCGCCGCCGGCGTCGCCGCGGCGGTGGCCGCTGGCGCGCGCCGCGCCAGGGCCGCAGCCGCCGATCCGGTGGTGCGGATCGGCTACATCCCGATCACCGACGCGACCGCGCTGCTCGTGGCGCACGCCAAGGGGTTCTTCAGGGACGAGGGCCTCGAGGCGGCGCAGCCGACGCTGATGCGGGGCTGGGCGCCGCTGGTCGAATCCTTCGCCGCCGACCGGGTGAATCTCGTCCACTTCCTGATGCCGATCCCGATCTGGATGCGCTACGGCAACGGTTTCCCGGTGAAGATCGTCGCCTGGGCACACACGAACGGCTCCGGCATCGTGGTGGGGCGGACGAGCGGAATCACCTCCTTCCGCGACTTCGGCGGCAAGCAGGTTGCGGTTCCGTTCTGGTATTCGATGCACAACATCGTGCTCCAGTACGCGCTCCGCGCCGCGGGCATCAAGGCGGTCATCAGGCCGCAGGGGGCGCCGCTCGCCGCGGACGAGTGCAACCTCCAGATCATGCCGCCGCCCGACATGCCGCCGGCCCTCGCGGCCGGCAAGCTCGACGCCTACATCGTCGCCGAGCCCTTCAACGCCCTCGGGGAGCTGCGCGCTGGCGCCCGCATGCTCCGCTTCACCGGCGACATCTGGAAGCACCACCCATGCTGCGTCGCCTGCGTGCGCGAGGACCTCACGCGCGACAACGCGGAGTGGACGCAGCGCGTCGTCAACGCGACCGTGCGCGGCGCGATCTACGCCTCCCAGAACAAGCGCGAGGTGGCGCGCCTCCTCTCGCGCGATGGCGCGGGCTACCTGCCGGTGCCGGCGGACGTGGTCGAGCGCGCCATGCTCGCCTACGACGAGCCTGGCTATCGGGAGACCGGCGCGATCAGGCACGCGGAGTGGGGAGCGGGCCGGATCGACTTCCAGCCCTGGCCCTATCCCTCGGCCACGGAGCTGATGGTGCGGCTGATGCGCGAGACCGAGGTCGGCGGCGATGCCGGGTTCCTCGGCCGGCTCGACCCCACCTTCGTGGCGCGCGACCTCGTCGACTACGGCCCGGTGCGGCGGGCGGTCGAGCGGTTCCCCGAATGGGCGCGCGATCCGGGCGTGAACCGCGGCGACCCGTTCGCGCGCGAGGAGGTGCTCGCCCTGTGAGCGCGCTCGCGCTGCCCCTGCCGAATCCTCTCGCGGCGCCGGCGCTCATCCGGCTTGCCGTGCGAGGAACACTCGTCGTCGCCGGCCTCGCCGCGATCGGCGCCCTCTGGTGGCTTGGCGCGGCAGCCGTGGCCGCCAACCCGCGCACCTCCGCCTTCGCCGCGTTCGCGCCCGACCCCGCCCTGTCGCGCCTCTGGCTGATGCTCACGACCGGCGAGGCCTGGGCGATGTCTGGCCCCTCCCTCGCGCGCATCGGCCAGGGGCTCGCGATCGCGATCGCCGCCGGGGTGCCGGTCGGCATCGTCATCGGCGCCTCGCCGCCGTTCCGGATCGCGACCAACCTGCCGTTCCAGATCCTGCGCATGGTCAGCCCGCTGTCGTGGATGCCGATCGCGGTCCTCGCCTTCCCGACCTGGGACGGGGCGATCATCTTCCTGATCGCCGTCGCCGCCGTCTGGCCGGTGATCTTCGCCACCGCCGCGGGATACCGCCGCATCAGCCCGGCCTGGCTGCGCGTCTCCCGCAATCTCGGGGCGCGTCCGCCGCATCTGCTGTGGTTCGTGGTGCTTCCCGCGATCGGCCCCGACGTGCTGACCGGGGTCAGGCTCGCCGTCGGCGTCGCCTGGGTCGTCCTCGTTCCGGCCGAGTTCCTCGGCGTCACCTCGGGCCTCGGCTACGCGATCAACGATGCGCGCGACACCCTCGAGTACGACCGCCTTGCCGCGACGGTGCTGCTGATCGGCATCATCGGCTTCGCGCTCGATCTCCTCTGCCAGCAGGCGCTCGCCCGCGTCTCCTGGATCAGGGAGCCCTGAAACCCCAGCCCGGAACACCAGCCCACGGAGATGCAACGATGAACGTGACGACGACCCCGGCGATCCTGCCCTCCTGCCTCAGCCCCGGCGAAGCGCCGGCGCCCGCGGCCGCGCCGCCGGCCACGGGCTGCCTCGCGCCGATCGACCGCGCCGGGCTTGAGAAGCTGATCGAGGCGGGCAAGGCGAACCCGAAGGCGATCAAGACGCTGAAGTGCCGCACCGTGGCGGAAGGCAAGTTCCGGCACGCGAACTACATCCGCAACCTGCCGCCCTACATCGTCGACGAACCGCCGGCCCTGCTCGGCGACGACACCGCCCCCAACCCCTCCGAGGCCACGCTCGCCGCGCTCGGCTCCTGCCTCGCCGTCGGCCTGCACGCCAACGCCGTGCACAAGGGATGGACGGTGCGGAAGCTCGAGCTCGAGCTCGAGGGCGACCTCAACATCACCGCGGTCTGGGGCACCGGAGACACCTCCGACAAGCCGGTCGGCTTCACCGATGTGCGCGTGAAGGTCGAGATGGACTGCGACGCCCCGGCCGAGGAGGTCGCCGCGCTCATCGCGCACGTCACGGCGTGGTCGCCGGTCGCGAACACCTTCCTCCGCCCCGTGAACCTCGTCGTCGCGCCGAAGTGACCGGGTGGGGCGCGACGACCGACGACCTTCGTGACCGATCAGACCAGGGAGCCCGAGACCGATGCAGACCCTCGCAGTCGCCGCCGCCGCGCCCGCCACCCGCACGCGCGACGTCGTCGCGCGCGTGCGCGCGCTCGCCGACCAGGAACTGGCGCCGATCGCGGTCCGCATCGATCGCGACGGCCACTATCCGGCCGCCTTCCTGCACGCCGCCGGCGCCGCCGGCGCCTTCGATCCGGTCGCAGCCGGCGACCTCGGTGCGGCGATCGAGGTGATCGGCGGCGTCTCGGAGGTCTGCCTCGCAACCGGCTTCCTCGCCTGGTGCCAATCCGCCCTCGTCTGGTATCTGCGCAACAGCCCGAGCACGCTGGCGCGCGAGACCTGGCTCGCGCGGGCGGCCTCGGCCACGCTGCTCGGCGGCACGGGCCTCTCCAACCCGATGAAGAGCTTCTTCGGCATCGAGCGGCTGCGGCTGAAGGCGAGGCGCGCGGGCGACGGCTATGTCGTCGACGGCGCCCTGCCCTGGGTGTCGAACCTCGGCCAGGGTCACGTCTTCGGGACCATCGCCGAGCGCGTCGAGGACGGCAGGTGCATCTTCTTCCTTGCCGAGTGCGGCGCCCCGGGCGTGGAGATCAAGCCCTCCGGCCCCTTCATCGCGCTCGAAGGCACGGCGACCTATGCCGTCCGTTTCAGGAACGCGCCGATCCCGGCAGCGAACGTCCTGGCCGACCCGATCGACACCTATCTGCCACGCATCCGCGCAGGGTTCATCCTGCTCCAGTGCGGCATGGGCCTCGGCCTGATCCGCGACTGCATCGCCATCATGCGCGAGGTCGAGCCCGCGCTCGGCCACGTGAACCGCTTCCTGCCGGTGCAGCCCGACGCCCTGGAGGAGGAACTCGCCGCCTTCGCAGCGGAGGCGGCTGCGCTTGCCGAGGATCCGTTCGATCCGTCGCGCGAGCATTGGCGGCGCGTGATCGCGCTGCGGCTCGCCGCCGGCGAGGCGGCGTTGAAGGCGGCCCAGGCCGCCATGCTGCATGCCGGCGCGCGCGGCTATCTCGCCTCCGCAAGGCCGCAGCGTCGCCTGCGCGAGGCGCAGTTCGTCGCCATCGTGACGCCGGCCACCAAGCAGCTGCGCAAGATGCTGCATGACCTCGACGCGGGCGGGACGACGCATCGTCCGCAATGAGCAAGGCCCTGCCACGGCCGAGGGCAGGGCGAACCAGGGAAGGGATCGCCCGGTCTCGCATCAAGAAGGAGAGCTCGACGATGGTCAGGACCTTGGTGACGCCTGCGGAACTCGCGGCCATGCCGGATGCGCTCGTGATCGACACGCGCGCGCCCGATGCCTTCGCGTCGGGCCACATTCCGGGCGCTGTGAACCTGCACGAGATCTTCACCTATCTCGCGACGTCGGATGCGGACGGTCTGGCGAAGCTCCGCGACACCTTCGCCGCCGCGTTCGGCGCCGCCGGGCTGTCGGGCAAGCAGACGGCGGTGCTCTGCGAGCAGTCGATGAACACCGGCTTCGGCCAGTCCTGCCGCGGATACTACCTGCTTTCCTGGCTCGGCTATCCGAAGGCGGCGGTCCTGCATGGCGGCCTCGCGGCGTGGCAGGCGGCCGGGCTGCCGATCTCGACCGATGCGGCGACACCGAAGCCGGCCGAGTTTCCGCTCGCCGCCGAGCCTGCGCCAATCATGGCGAGCAAGGAGGAGGTGCGAGCGGCCCTCGCGCGGCCGGAGATCGTTCTGCTCGACGTCCGCGACGTCGACGAGTGGATCGGCGACTCCTCCTCCCCCTACGGCAGGGATTTCTGCCCGCGCAAGGGACGGCTGCCGGGTGCGCGCTGGATCGAGTGGTATCGCTTCATGAAGCCGACGGGAGCGGGGCCGATGTTCAAGACGCCCGCCGAGATCCGGGCGGAGCTCGCCACCGTCGGCATCACGGTGGACACGCCGGTGTATCTCTACTGCTTCAAGGGCGCCCGCGCCTCGAACAGCTTCGTCGCGCTGAAGGAGGCAGGGGTGAAGGACGTGCGGATCTACTTCGGCTCGTGGAACGAGTGGTCGCGCGATCCCTCCTGCCCGATCGAGGAGGGCCCGCCGGAGCCACTGTCGCTCGCCCGTGCCGCCTGACACCCCGCTAGGTCTGAGGAGGCGGGCTGAAGCCTGCTGTGGGCGGCTTGTCCGCGGCGCGCTGGGGCGGAACGCGCTCGGCCACCCGCACGGGCTCGCGGCAGCCGCTTGCCCGCGCCGCGCGCGGCGGGACTCTGGAACCGCAAGCGACTCCGCGGGGGTGATGACGTCCGCAGGGGTCATGACGGCAAACGGACACTTCCGACGGGCGGTCGAGGCCCACGCCTAGACCTCCTCGACCGCGAGAACCCCGGGCAGGGCGGCGAGAGCTTGGATGGCCGAGGGGGTGACTCTGTGCGCCCCTGGCAGCGCGATCTCGACCGCACGGTTGCCCGCGGGCGCGACCAGCGTTACCCGCCCGCGCCCGCGCGGCAGCCCCGCGATAAAGGCCCGGATCGGCTCGAGCGCCGCATCTGGCGCGAGCCGGACCCGCATGCCGCTGCCCGAGCGGGCGGCTGCCTGGTCGAGCGGCTCGACCTCGACTGCAGTGAGCCTGAGCGTTTCGCCCTCGAGCCGCGCATCGGCCGTCACGAGCAGGGCAGCGCCGGCAGAGAGAAGGGGCCGGCAGCGCGCGAGCACTTCAGAGAACAGCGTCACCTCCGTGCTCGCGGACGGGTCGGAGAGGCGGAGCCAGCACATCCGGCTGCCAGATTTCGTGTCGCGCTCCTTGGAGCCGACGACGCAGCCTGCGAGCCTGAGCCGCGTCGCCCCAGCCGCGACCAGCCCAGCGATCTCGGCGATCCGCACGACGCCGAGCCGCGCGAGCGCCTTCGCGTAAGGATCGAGCGGATGCGCGGTCAAGTGGAACCCGATCGCCTCCGCTTCGTGCTCGAGCCGCTCGTGGATCGGCCAGTCAGCTACCTCAGGAAGGCGCAACTCCGGCTCTGCTTGCGGAAGCGCGCCGAACAGCCCGATCTGGTGCGACGAGCGGTCCTCAGCCGCCGCTTGGGCGCGTCGGATGACCGCCTCTGCGCCAGCGAAGAGCCGCGCGCGGTTCGGCGAGAGTGAATCGAAGGCGCCGGCGCGGGCGAGATTCTCGATCTGCATCCTGTTCACGGCCCGCGGGTCGATCCGCTCGGCGAAGTCGGCGACGGACCGGAACGGCCCTGCCCTGCGCCGCTCCGCCACCACCGTCTGCATCGCCGCAAGCCCAACCTTCTTCACCGCAGCGAGCGCGTAGCGTATGGCGAGCCGGCCGTCGGCGAGCGGCTCGATGGTGAAATCGGCATCGGAACGGTTTATGTCCGGCGGAAGCAAGGCGATCCCTTGCGTCTCCGCCTCCTGCTTCAGCGCGGCGAGCTTGTCTGTGTTGGCGATGTCGAGGCTCATCGAGGCGGCGAGGAACGCGACCGGGTGGTTCGCCTTCAGCCAGGCGGTCTGGTAGGAGAGCAGCGCATAGGCAGCGGCATGGCTCTTGTTGAAGCCGTAGTCGGCGAAGCGCTCCATCAGGTCGAAGATCTCGGCAGCCTTCGCGGGCGCGATCCCGCGCGCTTCCGCTCCGGCGCAGAACACCTTCCTCTGCGCCTCCATCTCGGCGCGGATCTTCTTGCCCATGGCGCGGCGCAGGAGGTCGGCAGCGCCGAGCGAGTAGCCGGCGAGCACCTGCGCGATCTGCATCACCTGCTCCTGGTAGACCATAATGCCGTAGGTCTCGGCGAGGATGTCGTGGATCGCGGGGTGTGGCGCCTCCCACGGCTCGCCGTGCTTGCGTGCGCAATAGGCCGGGATGTTCGCCATCGGCCCTGGGCGGTAGAGCGCCACGGCGGCGATCAGGTCCTCGAACCGATCGGGGCGCATCGCGCGCAGCACGTCCCGCATGCCTTGGCTTTCAAACTGGAACACGCCGCCCGCATCGCCCCTCGAAAGCATCGCGTAGGTCCGCTGATCGTCAAGCGGCAGGCGTGCGAGGTCGACCTCGATGCCAAGCCCCTTCAGCAACTCCACCGCGCGCTCAAGCACCGTCAGCGTCTTGAGGCCGAGGAAGTCGAATTTGACGAGACCCGCCTGCTCGACATGCTTCATCGAGTACTGCGTGACCAGCATGTCCGACTGCGGGTCGCGGCAGAGAGGGATCAGCTCGGCAAGCGGGCGGTCGCCGATCACCACGCCGGCGGCATGGGTCGAGGAATGGCGGTAGAGCCCCTCGAGCTTCAGCGCGATCTCGATCAGCCGCCGTACCGTTTCGTCCTCGTCGCGCATGCGGCGAAGCTGCGGCTCGGCCTCGATCGCCTGCGCGAGCGTCACCGGCTTGGCGGGATTGTTCGGGATCAGCTCGGCGATCCGGTTCACCTGGCCGTAGGGCATGCCGAGCACGCGGCCCACGTCGCGCACCACCGCCCTGGCCTGGAGCTTGCCGAAGGTGATGATCTGGGCCACCCGGTCCTCGCCATACTCGCGGCGGACATAGGCGATCACCTCGTCGCGCCGCTCTTGGCAGAAATCGATGTCGAAATCCGGCATCGAGACGCGCTCGGGGTTGAGGAAGCGCTCGAACAGCAGGCCGAAGCGCAAGGGGTCGAGATCGGTGATCGTGAGTGCCCAGGCAGCGACGGAGCCTGCGCCGGAGCCGCGGCCTGGGCCGACTGCGATCCGGTTCGCCTTCGCCCACTGGATGAAGTCGGCGACGATCAGGAAGTAGCCGGAGAAGCCCATGCGCTCGATCACACCGAGCTCGTACTCGAGCCGCTCGGCGTAGCGCGCGCGCGTCTCCTTGTCGGCGCCCATCGCGTCCATGCGCGCCGCAAGTCCCTTGCGCGCCATCGCCGCGACCGTTTCGGCCTCGGTCCTTCCTTCGCCGACCTTGCGCGAGACGGGCAGGAGCGGCTTGCGCGGCAGGGCCATCACCGCGCAGCGCCGGGCGACGAGAAGGGTGTTGTCCGCCGCATCCGGCAGGTCGGCGAAGACGCGCCGCATCTCCTCGGCCGGCTTAAACCACTGCTCGGGGCTCGCGCGCCGGCGGTCCGCATCAGCAAGGACGCGGCCCTCGGCGATGCACAGCAGGGCGTCGTGCGCCTCCGCCATAGACGGCTCTTCGAAATAGCAGGGGTTGGTGGCGACGATGGGGAGGCCGAGCCGGTCCGCAAGCATGAGGAAGCCCGCTTCGGTTGCCTGGTCGCGCTCGGTGCCGAGGCGCGTGATCTCGACGAGCGTGCGGTCCCCGAAGGCGGCGGCAAGGCGCTCGAGCAGCGTGCGCGCGGCCTCGTCCTGCCCTTCCGCGAGAAGCCGCCCGAGCGGTCCCTCGCCTCCCCCAGTGAGCAGGAACAGCCCCTCCGCATGCGCGATGAGCGTCTCGAGCGGCACGGAAGGCTCAGCACCTGCCGGCGGGTCCAGGAAGGCGCGCGTTGAGAGGCGCATCAGGTTCGCAAGACCCGCCTCGGTGGCAGCAAGCACGCCGACACGCTCGGGCCTGGGCGGTGCGGGCCCTGGGCGCAGCGCGCGGCCGGGCAGGACAAGCGGCAGCGCAAGGCCAAGGATCGGCTGCACCCCCCTCCTGGCGCAGGCCTCGGAGAACTCGAGCGCGCCATGGAGGTTGGCGGTGTCGGTCAGCGCCACCGCCGGCATCGACGCCTCGGCTGCGAGCGCGGCGACCTTCTCGACCTTGATCGCCCCCTCGGAGAGCGAATAGGCCGAGTGCACGCGGAGATGCACGAACCCCTGCATGCGACGAGTGTGCCGCGAGTCGGCCCCGCGTGTCAGGCGGGGACGATCCGCCCGTGCCGAAGCGTCACCCTCCGGTCCATGCGCGCAGCGAGCTCCGGATTGTGGGTGGCGACGAGAGCGGCAGCGCCATGGCCGCGCACGAGCGAGAGAAGCTCTGCGAACACCACCTCGGCCGTGGCAGCGTCCAGGTTGCCCGTGGGCTCGTCAGCAAGCAGCACGACCGGCTCGTTGGCGAGCGCGCGCGCGATCGCGACCCGCTGCTGCTCGCCGCCAGAGAGCCGCGCGGGGCGGTGGGACAGCCGCTGCCCAAGGCCGAGCTGCGCGAGCAGCGCCCGCGCCCGCTCCTCAGCTGCGCGCCTCGGCCGGCCGAGAATCATCTGCGGCATCACCACGTTCTCGAGCGCCGAGAACTCGGGCAGCAGGTGGTGGAACTGGTAGACGAAGCCGATCGTCCGGCCTCGCGCCTCGGTACGTTCCCGTTCCGACATCGTGGACGAGGCCCGGCCGGCGACCGTCACCTCGCCGGAATCCGCGCGCTCGAGAAGGCCAGCGATGTGCAGCAGCGTCGACTTCCCCGCGCCTGAGGGCGCGACGAGGGCGACGATTTCGCCTGCGGCTAGGGCGAGGTCAGCGCCGCGCAGCACCTCGAGCGTGCCGTCGCCTGTGCGGAAGCGGCGGACGACGCCTTCGAGCACGAGCGGCTCACTCATGCCTCAGCGCCTCGACCGGGTCGAGCCTCGCTGCGCGAAATGACGGGTAGAGGGTGGCAAGCAGCGACAGCCCCAAGCCCATCGCAGCGACTTGCACCACCTCCCACGGATCAACCACCGAGGGCAGGCGCGAGAGGAAGTAGATTTCGGCCTGGAACAGCTCCTGCCCAGTCAGCCCCTGCAGCCACTGCCGTATGCTCTCGAGATTGGCAGCGATAAGAAGCCCGAGCGCAACCCCCGTGGACGTGCCGAGCACCCCGATCGAGGCCCCGCACATCAGAAAGATGCGCATCACTGCGCCGCGCGAGGCGCCCATGGTGCGCAGGATGGCGATGTCGCGGCCCTTGTCCTTCACGAGCATCACCAGCGACGAGACGATGTTGAAGGCCGCAACGACGATGATCAGCGTCAAGATCAGGAACATCACGTTCCGCTCCACCTCAACGGCGGCGAAGAAGGCGCTGTTTGCCTGCTGCCAGTCGAGGATGCGGATCGGCGGGCTGGAGATGGCGGCGCGGATCGCGCGGCTCACCTCGCGCACGCGGTCTGGGTCGGCGACGAAGACCTCGATCTGCGTCACCGAGTCGCCTGTGCCGAAATAGGCCTGGGCGGCGGCGAGCGGCATGAACACGTAGGAATTGTCGTACTCGTACATGCCAACCTCGAACAGGGCGACGACGCGGTAGGAGGCGATCCGCGGCACGGTTCCGAACACCGTCACCTGCCCCTGAGGAGAGACGAGCGAGATCCTGTCGCCGACGCGCAGGCCAAGGCGGCTGGCGAGGCGCGAGCCGACGATCATCGTCTCTTCTCCCCCGAACGCGTCGAGCGAGCCGGCGACGATGTTGGTGGCGATGATCGCGCGGGCGCGGAGCTCGTCGGCGGCGATGCCGCGCGCGAGCACGCCCGCGCCGCCGCCGCGCTCTCCGGTGCCGAGCACCTGGCCTTCGACGATCGGGGTCGCCGATCGCACGCCTGGGATTGCGCGGATCCGTTCCGCCAGCGTCTCGTACTCAGCGAGGTTCTGGGTCAAGCCGTAGACCCCGAGATGGCCGTTGAGCCCGAGGATCCGCCCGAGCAGCTCGGCGCGGAAGCCGTTCATTACGCTCATCACGATGATCAGCGTGGCGACCCCAAGCCCGATGCCTGCGAGAGAGAAGCCGGCGATCACGGAGACAAACCCTTCAGCCTTGCGCGCGCGCAGGTAACGGAACGCAACGAGGCGCTCGAAGGGGCCGAACATCGGGCTCAGCCAAGCAGGCGCTCGAGGATCGCCGCCTTGTCGAGCTCGTGCCGCTCGCCGCCGCGGCGGCGCTTGAGCTCCGCCCGCCCCTCCCTGGCGCCGCGGGGGCCCACGATCACCTGCCAGGGCAGGCCGATCAGGTCGGCGTCGGCAAACTTCACGCCGGCGCGCTCGTCGCGGTCGTCGTACAGCACCTCCGTGCCTGCCTCGCGCAGAGCAGCGTAGAGGTCGCCCGCGAGCCCGTTTGCCGCCGGGTCTCCCGGCTTGAGGTTGATCAGCGCCACGCGAAAGGGAGCAACGCTCTCGGGCCAGATGATGCCCGCCTCGTCGTGGCTTGCCTCGATGATCGCGCCGACAAGGCGCGACACGCCGATGCCGTAGCTTCCCATCTCGGGATGGACTGGGCGCCCGTCAGGCCCCTGGACGGTGACGTTCATCGCCGCGGGCCCGGAATATTTCGTTCCGAAATAGAAGATGTGCCCGACCTCGATGCCGCGCGCCTCGATCCGCTCCCCTTCGGCGAGCGCGCCGAAGGTAAGCGGGTCGTGCTTCTCGTCGGTCGCGGCGTAGAGGGAGGTCCAGCTGTCGACAAGCGGCTGCAGGTCGCCCTCGTAGTCGACCGCCTCGGCGAGGATGTCGCGCGTCACAAGGTCGCGATGCGCGAACACCTGGCTCTCGCCGGTCTCGGCGAGAATGATGAACTCGTGGCTGAGATCGCCGCCGATCGGCCCGGTGTCAGCCCGCATCGGGATCGCCTTCAGCCCGAGTCTGGCGAAGGTGCGGAGATAGGCCGCGAACATCCGGTTGTAGCTGCGGCGCGCGCCGGCCCTGTCGAGGTCAAAGCTGTAGGAGTCCTTCATCAGGAACTCGCGCCCGCGCATCACGCCGAAGCGCGGCCGAACCTCGTCGCGGAACTTCCACTGGATGTGGTAGAGCAGAGTCGGCAGGTCACGGTAGCTCCTGACGTAGGCGCGGAAGATGTCGGTGACCATCTCCTCGTTGGTCGGCCCGTAGAGCAGCTCGCGCTCGTGCCTGTCCCTGATCCGCAGCATCTCCTTGCCGTAGTCGTCGTAGCGGCCGCTCTCCTTCCAGAGCTCTGCGGGCTGGATCGTTGGCATCAGGATCTCGTGGAAACCGGCGGCGTCCTGCTCCTCGCGCACGATGCGGCAGATGTTGGAGAGCACGCGAAAGCCGAGCGGCAGCCATGCATAGATCCCTGCCGCCTGCTGGCGGATCAGGCCCGCGCGCAGCATCAGCCGGTGCGAGACGATCTGCGCCTCGGCCGGATTCTCCTTCAGCGTCGGCAGGAAGTAGCGGGACAGGCGCATGCGCAGTGATCACCCCTCGGTCGGCGGGCGCGCACACTAGAGCGGTTTCCGCCGCGGTGGAAACCGCCGCTTGCCGTGTGTGCGCGCGTCTTCTGGCAGATGGCGGAAGCGAGCCATGCGCGTCTGCTTTAGCGGCGGGGCGTGCCCGGCGGAAGGGCGGCCGAGTCAGCGGCGACGGGCGGCTGCGCAGGCGCGAGCAAGCGCCGACTGGTCCTCGCTACTGAGCGGGCGGCCGTTGAGCAGAAGGCGCGTGCCGTCGAAAGTGAGCAAGCCAATCGGCAGGTCGACATCGAGCGAGGGCGGCAGGCCGTAGCGGGTCTGCAGGTCGACGCCGAGATAGATCACCGGCGTCTCTGGCACGACCCGAGGCGGCGGCGAGAGTTCCGCCGGAGCGACATGTCGTCCGCCGACGCCGATGCCTGGCTGGTAGGTGACGGAAGGATCAGGCAGGTGCCTTGTGACGGCCAGGCAGTCCTCGGGCGACAGGCGCGTCTGCGCCGCGGCGCTGAGGCCAACGGCTGACAGGATCAGTGCGAGCGCCAGAGCGTTCGCGCAATTTCCTTTCCTACAACCTGAGGTTCGGCGCACGATCATCACAGAAGCGTATGGACGCGCGGTTACCACTCCGCTAACAAAGAAGGGCCGCACGCCGGAAGAGCTGCGCGGCCCAAGTTTAGGGAGGAAACGCCAGTCACACGGCAGGAAGAGGACTGTCCTCTTCCTGCCATCCATATTGCGGCTGTCGCTTCGCTCGAGCAAGCGCTAGAGCCACTCTTTTCGGCAGATTCTGCAGCGCTCGGACAGATTTTGCACGATTTTTCGCCTCCCCGCCTCTCTTTTCGGCAGAATTTCGCCTATTTCCAGTGCAGCCGGGGCCTAGCGCGCTTCCAGCGCCCGGAAGCTTATCCATCCCGCCTCGATCAGGGCCCAGATGCAGAGCCAGATCACGCCCGCCACGAGCGTCGTCACGAGCGCCTTGCGCAACAGAAGCGGGCGTTCCGGCGCGCCGCGAAAATGCTCGGGCCTCTCCGGATCGACCACCGGCCGAGTCCAGAACGGCAGCACCGCAAACAGCGTCAACCACCACACGAGGATGTAGACGACAAGCCCGGTGAACCAGGTCATCTCGGCCGCCCCGCCATGGCCATTACACCCTCAGCACATGCACGGAGAACACGGGCCGTTTCGCCGGCGCGGCGCGGCGCACAGCGCTTCTCAGCGCTGCCACCGCCGCCTCGCGCACCGCGTCGTCGTCGCGAAGGCGTGCCGGCGGAAGCCCCTGCAGGGCCGCGCCGAGCTCCTGCACGAGCAGCCTCTGCGCCGCCTCGTCCGCGCCGAACAGCCCCGGCGCGGAGACGATGGGCGCACCCACCACGCGGCCAAGCCGGTCGAGCGCGAACGAGGCCACGACCGCGCCGCTCTCGAGCATGCGGCGGCGTTCCGCAAGCACAGCACCGTCGACCGGAAGCAGGCGCTCTCCGTCGATGGCGAGGCGGCCAGCAGGGACGGTCGCGACCACCTCCGGCTCGCCCGGAGCGAGGCGCAGCATCTCGCCATCCTCGATCAGCCAGGGCTTCGCACCCATCTCCCGCGCGAGCGCTCCATGCTCGCTCATGTGCCGCCATTCGCCATGCACCGGCACAGCGTGCCTTGGCTTCACGAGACGGTACAACTTCCTGAGCTCGTCCCGCGCCGGGTGGCCGGAGACGTGCACCATGTGGTCGGCTTCCGTCATCACCCGCACGCCGCGGCGCGCAAGCGAATCCTGCACCATCAGGATCGCGCGCTCGTTGCCCGGAATCACCCGCGAGGAGAAGATCACCGTATCGCCCTCCCCGAGCGCTACGTGCGGGTGCGTGTCGGCGGCGATGCGTGCGAGGGCGCTCCTCGGCTCGCCCTGGCTTCCGGCACAGATGAAGAGCACCGCGTCGTCGGGCAGGTAGCCTGCTTCTTCCTCCTCGACGAATTCGGGGATGTCACTGAGATAGCCGGCCTCGCGCGCGGCCGCGACCATGGTGCGCAAGGACCGGCCGACCAGCGCCACGCTGCGCCCCGCGTCCCGGGCCGCGAGCGCGATGCTCTCGATCCGCGCGATGTTCGAGGAGAAGCAGGTGCAGGCCACGCGCCCCTTGAGCCCGCGCACGAGCGCAGCGAGAGCGCGGCGCACATCCGCCTCGGAACCGGAATGGCCTTCCACCATGGCGTTGGTGCTGTCGCACACGAGCACGTCCACCCCTTGGGCGCCGAAGGCGGCAAGCGCTGCCTCATCGGTCCGCGGCCCGATCAGCGGATCAGGGTCAAGCTTCCAGTCGCCGGTATGCAGAACCCTGGCGTGGCGCGTGGTGATCGCGAGTGCCTGCGCCTCGGGGATCGAGTGCGCCATCGCGATCAGGCGTATCGAGAAGGGGCCGAGGGAGAGCGCGCTGCCCGGCGCGACCTCGTGGATCGGCACCTCGCCCGCGAGCCCGCGCTCTGCGAGCTTGCGCCTGAGCACCGCTGCGGCGAAGGGCGTCGCATGCACCCGGCAGCCGAGCTGCGGCCAGAGCCAGGCCACCGCTCCGAGATGGTCCTCATGCGCATGCGTGAGAACAAGCCCGCAGAGCCGGGCTCGCCTCGCGGCGATGAAGCCTGGATCGGGCACCATGACGTCGAGATCGGGTCGCGCGCTCTCGGCGAAGCCGAGGCCGCAGTCGACCGCGAGCCAGGTGCCGTCGCAGCCGTAGAGGTTGAGGTTCATGCCGATCTCGCCGGTGCCGCCGAGCGGCAGGAAAACGAGACCATCCGGATCGTTCTGCATCACGAACGTTGGCGGTTCCGTTGCGCCAGCAGGACGAGGCCGTCAAGCGTCAGGTCAGGGTCGAGATGGCCGATCGCCGCCGTCGCATCGGCGAACAGCGGCGCGAGCCCGCCGGTCGCGATCAGCTTCATCGGCTCGCCGAGTTCGGCCTCGATCCGCTTCGCAAGCCCTTCGATCAATCCGACATATCCCCAATAGATCCCCGCCTGCATGGCCGGCACGGTCGAGCGGCCGATCACCGCCTGCGGCCGCGCGATCGCCACGCGCGGCAGCTGCGCCGCCGCCTGGTGCAGCGCCTCGAGCGAGAGATTGATCCCAGGTGCGATGACCCCGCCGAGATAGGCCCCCGTGCCGTCCACGACATCGAATGTGGTGGCGGTGCCGAAATCCACCACGGCGAGCGGCCCTCGGTAGCGTGTATGCGCAGCAAGCGCATTGACCAGTCGGTCTGCCCCGACCTCGTTCGGGTTGTCGACCTTCACCGGGAAGCCCCAGTCAAGGCCAGCGGCGCGCGCGATCAGCGGCTCCTGGCCGAACCAGTCACGGCAGAGATGGCGGAGATGGTACAGCGCTGCCGGCACCACGCAGGCGATCGCGGCGCCTGTGATGTCGCTGCGCGCGATCCCAGCCCAGGCCATGAGCTGGGCGAGCCAGACCGCATACTCGTCCGCCGTCCGGTTCGCCTCCGTCGCGAGCCGCCACCTGCCGCGCCAGGCAGCGCCGTCCCAGACCGCGAAGACGATGTTGGTGTTCCCGGCGTCGATCGCGAGCAGCATCCCCTCACACCTCCGCGGAGACCTCTCCCGCGACGACTCGGCAAAGCCCCGTCCCGGTCGCGAGGAGGAGCGCTCCGTCCCTGTCGAGGCCCGCATAGCGGCCGAAGAGCCTGCCGCAACGGCTCTGTACACTCATCGCCGTGCCCTCAGGCAGGGCACGCGCCGACCAGGCCTCGATCAGCCAGGCCATGCCGGAGGCGTTGAAGCCGGCAAGGCGGGCAGCGAAGGCGGAGCCGAGCACCGGTACGAGCTCCTCCGGCGTGGCGTTGCCGCCGAGCGCGGCGAGCGATGTCGCCGGCCGGCCGAGCCCCTCGGGCACGACGGCAAGATTGACGCCGATGCCGGCGACGAGCCAGACCTCGCCCTGCGCCGTCGCGCCAGCTTCGACGAGAACGCCGCCAAGCTTCGCCCCGCCGACCAGGAGATCGTTCGGCCACTTGAGGCGAAGGGCGTGCGGCGGTGGAACCAATCCGGCAAGCGCATCATGCGCCGCGAGCCCTGCGAGCAGCGAAGCGGCACCGCCAGGCGGAACCGCCGCGGCAGGCAGGAGCACAGAGCAGAACAGGTTGCCGCGCTGCGACACCCAAGGCCGCCCCGCCCTACCCCGCCCCGCCGTCTGTTCCTCAGCAAGCACGATCAGGCCTGGCGCCTCGCCCGCTTCGGCGGCGGCGATCGCGCGGTCGTTCGTGCTGGCGAGGGTCGCGTGTCTCTCGATCCGCCATCGCATGGCGGAGGCCGCGCTCATCCGCCGACGAGGGAACGCGCCGCCGCAGCCGCGGCACCGAGCAGTGGCCCAGGCAGGGCAGCGAACAGGACAGTTGCGGTCGCTGTCGCGGCAACGACGAAGGAGACCGCGGCGGGACGCCGATCGAATGCTCCCTCGCCCGCGTCGAAGTACATCACCTTGACAATCCGGAGGTAATAGAAGGCTGAGACGACGGAGGCGAGCACGCCGACGATGGCAAGCGGCCAGAGCCCTGCGTTCACGGCGGCGACGAACACGTAGAGCTTGCCGAAGAATCCGGCGAGCGGCGGGATGCCGGCCATCGAGAACATGAACACCGCCATTGCGAGCGCAAGCATCGGCGCCGTCCGCGCCAGCCCCGCAAGGTCCTCGATGCGCTCCTGTGCCGCCCCCCCGCGCCGCATCGCGACGATGCAGCCGAAGGCGCCAAGGTTCATCATCACGTAGATCGCAACATAGACGAGCACGCCGCGCAGCCCCGCCTCGTCTCCGGCCGCGAGCCCGATCAGAGCGTAGCCGACATGGCCGATCGAGGAATAGGCCATCAGGCGCTTGATGTTGCTCTGCGCGATCGCGGCGAAGGCGCCGACCAGCATCGAGGCGATCGAGATCAGCACGATGATCTGCTGCCATTGTGCGATCGCTGGCGCGAAGGGGCCGGCGAGAACGCGCAGCAACAGTGCCAGCGCTGCCGCCTTGGGCGCGACCGAGAAGAATGCGGTCACCGGCGTTGGCGCGCCCTCGTAGACATCGGGCGTCCACATGTGGAACGGCACGGCGGAGACCTTGAAGGCGAGGCCCGCGGCGATGAAGCAGAGACCGACGACAAGCCCGGTCGAAGGAGGGCCGGCCCCGAGCGCCTCGGCGATGCCCTCGAAACGCGTCGTGCCCGCGTAGCCGTAGGTGAGCGAGGCGCCATAGAGCAGCATGCCGGAGGCAAGCGCGCCGAGAGTGAAATACTTCAGCCCCGCCTCCGTGGAACGGACATCGTCGCGCGCGAAGGCGGCGGCAACGTAGAGCGCAAGCGCAGAGAGCTCGAGCCCGACATAGAGGCTCATCAGATCGTTGGCGCTCACCATCATCATCATCCCGAGCGCGGCGAAGAGAACGAGCACTGGATACTCGAAGCGCGCGAGCCCCTCGCGCCTGTGCCAGTCGAGCGCAAGCACGAGCGACAGCGCCGCGGCGACAAGCACGAGCACCTTGGCAAACACCGCGAAGGCATCGACCACGACCAAGCCAGAGAAGCCGGTTGCGCGGCCACCTTCGCCCGAGAGCACCAGCACGGCGGCGACCACGAGCGCGGCAAGCGACAGCATCGAAACAGTGCCCCAGGCGTCACGCCGCGAGAACACGCCCGCCATGAGGATCGCCATCGCCGCGGCGGCAAGCGCGATCTCCGGCAGGGCGACCGTCCAGTTCAGCGCCGCCATGTCAGAGCCCCGCCATCCGGCGCGTCGCCGCGATCGCGGCAGCGTGCTCAGCGATCAGACGCGATACCGACTGGTCGAAGAACATGGTGAAGGAGGTGGGCAGGATGCCCATCCAGAGAGTCAGCACCGCAAGCGGCGCGAACACCGCCACCTCGCGCGGCGAGAGATCGACAAGCCCCCTCAGGTTCTCCCTGGTCAGAGCGCCGAAGATCACGCGCCGGTAGAGGTAGAGCATGTAGGCAGCGCCCAGAACCATGCCCGAGGCGGCAAGCAGGGCGAGCAGTTTCGAGACCGCCCAGGCGCCGACGATCGCAAGGAACTCGCCGACGAAGCCGGAGGTTCCCGGCAGTCCCACCGAGGCCATGGTGAAGAGCATGAACAGCATCGCATAGCGCGGCATCATCGAGGCGAGACCGCCATAGGCAGCGATCTCCCGCGTGTGCATCCTGTCGTAGATCACACCGACGCAGAGGAAGAGCGCACCCGACACGACCCCGTGCGACAGCATCTGGAAGATCGCGCCTTCCATCCCCTGCTGGTTCAGGGTGAACAGCCCGAGCGTGACAAGCCCCATATGCGCGATCGAGGAGTAGGCGATCAGCTTCTTGATGTCAGTCTGTGCCAGGGCGACCAGAGAGGTGTAGACGATCGCGATCACCGAGAGTGCGAAGACGACCGGTGCAAGCGCTGCAGAGGCGTCGGGCAGCATCGGGATCGAGAAGCGAAGAAAGCCGTAGCCGCCCATCTTCAGAAGAACGCCCGCGAGGATCACCGACCCAGCCGTCGGCGCCTCGACATGCGCATCGGGCAGCCAGGTGTGCAGCGGCCACATCGGCACCTTCACCGCGAAGGAGGAGAAGAAGGCGAGGAACAGCCAGGTCTGCGCCTCAGGTGCGATCCGATGCTGCAGGAGGGTGGGGATGTCGGTCGTCCCGGCGTCGAGATAGATCCAGATGAGCGCGAGCAGCATCAGAACCGAGCCGAGCAGCGTGTAGAGGAAGAATTTGAACGCCGCGTAGGTGCGGCGCGCGCCCCCCCACACCCCGATGATCAGGAACATCGGGATCAGCACGCCCTCAAAGAACACGTAGAACATGACGAAGTCGAGCGCGCAGAACATGCCGACCATCATCGTCTCGAGCACGAGGAAGGCGATCATGTACTCGCGCACCCGCGTCTCGATCGCCTGCCAGGAGGCGACGATGCAGAGCGGGGTAAGCAGCGTCGAGAGCAGGACGAACAGCACCGACAGCCCGTCCACCCCCATGTGGTAGCCGATGCCGAGGCCCTCGAGCCAGACGGCCCGCTCGATGAACTGGAAGTCGGCGCTCTCGGTGTCGAAGCGGAACCACAGGATGAGCGACAGCGCAAACACGATGGCGCTGGTCCAGAGAGCGGCCCAGCGGGCGTTCTGCGCCACCGTGCGCTCGTCCCCCTGCACGGTCGCGATGATCGCGGCGCCGACCAGAGGCAGGAAGGTGACGAGGCTGAGCAGAGGGAACCCGGCGGCGTTCATCCGAGGCGCCCCGTCACGAACAGAGTGATAAGCACGACGATGCCGATCAGCATCGCGAAGGCGTAGTGGTAAACGAGGCCGGTTTGCAGCCTGACGATGCGGCCGGCGGCGAAACGGGCAGTGGCGGCGATGCCGTCGGGCCCGAGCCGGTCGATCACCCCGATATCGCCTCCCTTCCAAAGCGCCTCACCGAGCGCCACGGCAGGGCGGACGAACAGCCGGTCGTAGAGTTCGTCAAAGTACCACTTGTTGAGCAGAAACTGGTAGCCGCCTCGGAACCGTGCTGCGAGAGCGCCCGGGATCTCAGGGCTAAGCATGTAGAAGATGTAGGCAAGCGTGATGCCCGCAGCACCCATCACGACCGGCGCAAGCTTCACCCAGAGCGGCGCGTGATGGGCGTTCTCCATCGCGTCGTTGCCTGGCGCGACGACGATCGAGGCGCGCCAGAACTCCTGCCAATGGTGGCCGACGAAGGGCTCATGGAACACGGCACCGGCGAACACAGCCCCGATCGCGAGCACCACGAGAGGAGCGATCATCACGGGCGGGCTCTCGTGGATGTGCTCCATCACGTGACGGTCGGCACGCGGCGGGCCATGGAACGTAAGGATCAGCAGCCGCCAGGAGTAGAACGCGGTCAGCAACGCGGCGGCGAGGCCGCAGGCGAAGGCGAAGGCGCCGACGGCGGAATGTGCGCCCCAGGCGGCCTCAAGCACCATGTCCTTCGAGTAGAAGCCTGCGAAGAAGGGCATGCCTGCGAGCGCGAGATTGCCCACCCACATCAGCGCGTAGGTGGCGGGAATCTTCCGCCAGATCCCGCCCATTCGGCGGATGTCCTGCTCGTCGCCCATGGCGTGGATCACGCTCCCGGCGCCGAGGAACAGGAGCGCCTTGAAGAAGGCGTGCGTGAAGAGATGGAAGATCGCCGCCGGATAGGCCGAGACGCCGGCGGCGAAGAACATGTAGCCGAGCTGGCTGCAGGTCGAGTAGGCGATGATGCGCTTGATGTCGTTCTGCACGCAGCCGATGGTCGCGGCGAACAGCGCCGTCGAGGCACCGATGACGGTGACAACGCCGAGCGCCACGGGCGCCATCTCGAACAGCGGCGACATACGGGTGACCAGGAACACCCCCGCCGTCACCATGGTCGCGGCATGGATGAGGGCGGAGACGGGCGTCGGCCCCTCCATCGCATCCGGCAGCCATGTGTGCAGGAAGAGCTGCGCCGACTTGCCCATCGCGCCGATGAAGAGCAGCACTGCGCAGAGCTCAACAGCGCGCACCTCGCCGCCGAACACGCGAATCGTCGTTTCGGCATGCGCGCCGAGGCTCGCGAAGATCGAATCGAACGCGATGCTGTCTGTCAGGGCGAACACCGCAGCGATTCCGAGGGCGAAACCGACATCCCCCACGCGGTTTACGATGAAGGCCTTCATCGCGGCACGGTTTGCGCTCTCGCGGTCGTACCAATAGCCGATCAACAGGTAGGAGCAGAGGCCGACGCCCTCCCAGCCGAAGAAGAGCTGGAGCAAGTTGTCGGCAGTCACCAGCATCAGCATCGCGAAGGTGAACAGCGACAGATAGGCCATGAACCGCGGCACGGTGCGGTCATGGCTCATGTAGCCGACGGAGTAGATGTGGATCAGCGTCGAGATGAACGTGACCATCCCGACCATGACGGCCGAGAGCGTATCGTAGCGCAGCGCCCAATTGGCCTCGAAACTGCCGCTGTCGACCCAGGCTGCGAGCACGACCGTGTGCGCGTTGCCGCCATAGGCGACGTCGAAGAAGAGAATGACGCCGCAGACAGCAGCAAGCGCCATCGCACAGCAGGTGACGGCCTGCGCGCCGCGATCGCCGAGCGCGCGGCCGAAGACGCCGGCGAGGATCGCGCCGATCAGCGGCAGAAAGACGGCGCCGGTCTCGATCACGGCCCGCTCACCCCTTCATCATCCGGATGTCCTCGACCTCGATCGAGCCGCGGTTGCGGAAGTAGACGACCACGATCGCAAGGCCGATCGCCGCCTCAGCGGCTGCGACGGTGAGGATGAACATCACGAAGATCTGGCCGGTGAGATCGCCGAGCTGGGCGCTGAAGGCGACGAGATTGATGTTCACCGCAAGCAGCATGAGCTCGACCGACATCAGGATGACGATGACGTTCTTGCGGTTGAGGAAGATGCCGAAGATGCCGAGCGAAAACAGGATCGCGGCGACCGCGAGGTAGTGGCCGAAGCCTACGGCGAGCATCAGTGGCGCCCCCCTCCTGACAGGCCATCGCCCTGCGCGGTTTCCGCCTCCCCCGCCGGTTGGGGCTTCGGGGGTGGGGGCACGACCATGCCTTCGCCGGGCCGGAGCCTGACCATCGCGAGCGTGTCGCGGCGCGACCGGCCGATCTGCCGCGCGATATCCTGGCGACGCGTGCCCGGGCGGTCGCGCAGCGTCAAGACGATCGCGCCGATCATCGCCACGAGCAGAACGAGCCCGGCGGCCTGGAACAGGTAGACGTACTCGGTGTACAGCACGCGCCCGAGCGCCTCGGTGTTCGTCACCCCCTCAGGCACGGGAGTGGCAAGCAGACGCGGCGCGGTGGGCGAGACGGACCAGGCGGCGCCGACGATCAGGAGTTCTGCCAGGAGAACAAGGCCGATCGCCGCGCCGATCGGCAGATATCGCACGAAGCCCTCGCGCAGCTGCACGAAATCGATGTCGAGCATCATCACGACGAACAGGAACAGCACGGCGACGGCGCCGACATAGACGATGACGAGGATCAAAGCGAGGAACTCGGCGCCGGCGAGCAGGAAGAGGCCGGCGGCGTTGAAGAAGGCGAGAATTAGAAACAGCACCGCGTGCACCGGGTTGCGCGCGGCGACGACCATCGTGGAGGCGGCGACAAGAACCGCCGCGAAGGCATAGAACGCAAGCGCTGCGATCACTGCTGCCCTGCTTTCAGCGGTAGGGCGCGTCGGCAGCAAGTCGGGCGGCGATCTCTGCCTCCCAGCGGTCACCGTTCGCGAGTAGCCGCTCCTTGTTGTACATCAGCTCCTCGCGCGTCTCGGTGGCGAACTCGAAATTCGGCCCCTCGACGATCGCATCGACCGGGCAGGCCTCCTCGCACAGGCCGCAATAGATGCACTTCGTCATGTCGATGTCGTATCGGGTGGTGCGGCGGGAGCCGTCCTCGCGCGGCTCTGCCTCGATCGTGATCGCCTGCGCCGGGCAGACCGCCTCGCAGAGCTTGCAGGCGATGCAGCGCTCCTCGCCATTGGGGTAGCGGCGCAGCGCATGCTCGCCCTTGAAGCGGGGGCTGAGGGGCCCCTTCTCATAGGGGTAGTTGATCGTGACCTTGGGCTTGAAAAAGTAGCGCAGCGTCAGCGCCAAGCCCGAGACGAGCTCGGCAAGCAGCAGTCCGCGCAGGGTGCGGTCCATCACGCCCATCTCATCGTCCTTCCTCTCTCGGGCCGGTTCCTAGACCCGCACGCGCCGCGCCGCAACCGCGCATCGCACCTCTCACGCCTTCGCAGGAAGCCAACCGAAGGCCATCAGCGCGCCCGCCGTCAGCACCACCCAGAGCAGCGAGAACGGCAGGAACACCTTCCAGCCGAGCCGCATCAGCTGGTCGTAGCGGTAGCGGGGGAAGGTCGCGCGGACCCAGAGGAAGACGAACAGGCAGAAGCTGATCTTCAGCGCAAACCAGATCGGCCCAGGCACCCAGGTGAAGGGCGCGACCGCAAGCGGGGGAAGCCAGCCGCCGAGGAACAGGATGGTGGTCATCCCGCTCATCAGGATCATGTTCGCGTACTCGCCTAAGAAAAACAGCGCGAAGCTCATCGAGCTGTATTCGACGAAGAAGCCGGCGACGATCTCGCTCTCGCCCTCCGGCAGGTCGAACGGCGCGCGGTTCGTCTCGGCAAGTGCCGAGATGAAGAAGACAACGAACATCGGGAAGAGCGGGATCGCGAACCACAGCCCCTCCTGCGCCCGCACCACAGCGGAGAGGTTCAGCGAGCCCGCGCAGAGCAGCACGGTGATGATGACGAAGCCGATCGAAACCTCGTAGCTCACCATCTGCGCTGCCGAACGCAGCGCGCCGAGGAAGGCGTATTTCGAGTTCGACGCCCAGCCAGCGATGATTATCCCGTAGACGCCGAGCGAGGAGATCGCGAACAGGTAGAGCACGCCGACGTTGATGTCGGCGAGCACGAGCCCGTCCCCAAACGGGATCACCGCCCAGGCGATCAGCGCCAGCGCGAAGGTCAGCATCGGCGCCATCAGAAACAGGACGCGATTCGATCCGGTCGGGATCACCGTCTCCTTCATCATCAGCTTGATGGCGTCGGCGAAGGGCTGGAGCAGGCCGAAGGGCCCGACCACGTTGGGCCCCTTGCGAAGCTGCATCGCTGCCAGCACCTTGCGCTCGGCATAGGTGAGGTAGGCGACGCCGAACAGCACCGGCACGATGATGAGCAGTATGGCGCCCACGGTGAACACGACCGTGCCGAAGGGCGTCGCGAAGAAGGACTGCATTGCGCGCTACTCCGCCGCCACAGCCCGGGGCGTGGCAGCCGCCGCTGCGCAGGCCGCCATCGTCGGTGAGGCCCGTGCGATCGGATCGGTGCGCCAGAAATCCGACACGGGCGAAACGAAAGGCTCCGTGCCGAGGGCACGCGGGTCGCCCGCGGGGCCGGCAAGGTCGGCGCAGCCGCCGCCCAAGGGCGCGTCGAGCCTGCCGGCGCCGAGTTCCGCCACGCGCGCCTGCACCCCGGCGAGATCGTCGTAGCCGAGCGTATGGCCGAGCGCGGCGGAGGCGGCGCGGATGATGGCCCAGTCCTCACGCGCCTCGCCTGGCGGGAATACGGCGCGGAAGCCACGCTGGACACGCCCCTCGGTGTTCACCCAGGTGCCTTCCTTCTCGACATAGGCAGCGCCCGGAAGGATCACGTCGGCACGTCGCGCGCCAGCATCGCCGTGGTGGCCCTGATAGACAACGAAGGCGGAACCGAGGCGATCGACCGGAATCTCGTCAGCGCCGAGCAGCCAGACCAGGCCGATCTCGCCGTCCTCGCAGCCGGCGAGGATCCCGTCGCGGTCCATGCCGCCGTTGCGCGGCAGGAACCAGATGTCGAGCGCGCCGACGCGCGCTGCCGCGGTATGCAGCATGTTGAAGCCATGCCAGTCCGGCAGAAGCGCGCCCACGTCACGCGCAAGCGTCCAGGCAGCGGCGAGGACGGCCGCGCCGTCGGGCCGGGCGAGCGCCCCCTGGCCGATGATCACCATCGGGCGCTTCGCCTCGCGCAGCGCAGCGATGAACGGGCTTGTGCCATCGAGAAGTGCGGCAAGCGCGCCTGGCCCGTCTCCGAGATGCCGGTAGCCGTAGGTAAGGTCGGCCGGCTCGCCGATGAGGCCCACGGGGAAGCCTCCGGCGAGCCAGCGCTTGCGCAGGCGCGCATTCAGCACCGCCGCCTCGCGCCTTGGGTTCGCGCCGATGATCAGAGCCGCATCAGCCCGCTCGATTCCTCCGATCGTCGTGTTGAACAGGTAGAAATCGCGGCGTGACGCGTCGATCCGAGCGCCGTCCTGGCGGCAGTCAAGATTGCCCGACCCAAGCGCCGCCATCAGGTCGGAGAGCGCGGCGAGGCTCTCGAGCTCGACGAGGTCTCCGGCGAGCGCGGCGATCCGCTCGCCCGGCAGGTCCTTCACGCGCGCGGCGATCGCGGCGAAGGCCTCCGCCCAAGTCGCTGCGCGCAGCCTGCCGCCTTCGCGTATCCAGGGGCGATCGAGCCGCCGGCGCGTCAGGCCATCGTTGCTGAACCGTGCCTTGTCGCTGATCCACTCCTCGTTCACGTCCTCGTTCAGCCTCGGCAGGATCCGCAGCACCTGCGGACCGCGGCTGTCGATGCGGATGTTCGCGCCGACCGCATCGGTCACGTCGATGCCGTCCGTCCGGGTGAGCTCCCAGGGCCGCGCGACGAAGGCATAGGGCTTCGAGGTGAGCGCACCGACCGGGCAGAGATCGATCATGTTGCCCGACAGTTCCGAGGTGAGCGCCCGCTCCACATAGGTACCGATCTCCATCTGCTCGCCGCGGCCGGTGGCGCCGAGCTCCGGCACGCCAGCGATCTCGGTCGCGAAACGGACGCAGCGCGTGCAGTGGATACAGCGCGTCATCACGGTCTTGATCAGCGGCCCCAAGTCCTTGTCCTTCACCGCGCGCTTGCTCTCCCGGTAGCGCGAGCGGTCGAAGCCGTAGGCCATCGCCTGGTCCTGCAGGTCGCACTCGCCGCCCTGGTCGCAGATCGGGCAGTCGAGCGGATGGTTGATCAGCAGGAACTCCATCACCCCGCGGCGTGCGGCCCGAACCGTGGGCGTGTCGGTGTGGATCACCATACCCTCGGCGACAGGGTAGGCGCAGGAGGCGATCGGCTTCGGCGCCTTCTCGAGCTCGACGAGGCACATGCGGCAGTTGCCCGCGATCGACAGCCGCTCGTGGTAGCAGAAGCGCGGAATCTCCTTGCCGGCCGCTTCGCAGGCCTGCAGCACCGTCGTGCCGGCCGGGACTTCGAGCTCGATCCCGTCGATGGTGAGCTTCGGCATGGGCTAGCTCCCGCGTTGAAAGAGTCCGGCGCGGTCCGGCCAGCGCCTGAACCCAAGCACCCAGAGCGCGAGAAGGTTGACCGGCGGCACAGCGATGATCGCTCCCCTCCAGCCGGGAAACCCCGCCCGGCGCGCGATCAGAAAGCCGAATCGCCCGACGAAGGCCAGGAGCGCGAGCGTCAGGGCGATGCCGGTAAGCCCGATGAAGATCTCCATCACCGCCCCCCTACCGTGGCCCGCACCGCACCCGTCCGCCACCTGCCGTCTGGCGGCATTCCGACCGCCAGGAGAAAGCCGAAAGGAACGAACGCGAACAGGCCGTTCGCCCAGGAGTGCCCTGCCTTGTGCGCAATCATCCCGAGCGGAATGCCGAAAAGCTCGCCGGCAATCGCGAGAGTGAGGAGGAGCTCGTCGACGAAGCCCATCGCCTCACTCCGCCGCAAGCGGCATGGGCGCCGCACTTCGCTTGGCCTTGTAGGCGCCGATCCGCTCCTCCAGCAGCGGGCGGAAGTGCCGGATCAGGCCCTGGATCGGCCAGGCGGCGGCATCGCCGAGCGCGCAGATCGTGTGGCCCTCGACCTGGCGCGTCACCTGCTCGAGCACGTCGATCTCCTCGACGTCCGCGCGCCCCTCAACCATCCGCTCCATCACCCGCCACATCCAGCCCGTGCCCTCACGGCAGGGCGTGCACTGGCCGCAGCTCTCATGCTTGTAGAAGCGAGAGAGTCGCGCGATCGCGGCGATGATGTCGGTGGAGCGGTCCATCACGATCACGCCTGCCGTGCCGAGGCCGGAACGGACCTCGCGCAAGGAGTCGAAGTCCATCAGCACCGTGTCGCAGATGTGCTTCGGGATCAGCGGCACGGACGAGCCGCCCGGGATCACGGCGAGCAGGTTGTCCCAGCCGCCGCGCACCCCGCCCGCGTAGCGCTCGATCAGCTCGCGCAGCGGTATGCCGAGCTCCTCCTCGACGTTGCAGGGGCGGTTCACGTGGCCGGAGATGCAGAAGATCTTCGTGCCCGTGTTCTTCGGCCGGCCGAGGGAGGCGAACCAGGCCGCCCCGCGGCGCAGGATGGTGGGCACGACCGCGATGCTCTCGACGTTGTTGACCGTGGTCGGGCAGCCATAGAGGCCGACGGCTGCGGGGAAGGGCGGCTTCAGCCTCGGCATGCCCTTCTTGCCCTCGAGGCTCTCCAGCAGGGCCGTCTCCTCGCCGCAGATATAGGCGCCTGCGCCGCGCGTGATGTGGAGGTCGAAGTCGAAGCCGGAGCCGCAGGCGTTGCGGCCAATGAGCCCGGCCTCATAGGCCTCGTCGATCGCCGCCTCGAGCCGCTTGTACTCGGCGTGGAACTCGCCTCGGATGTAGATGTAGCCGACATGCGCGCCGATGCCGACGCCGGCAAGCAGGCAGCCTTCGATCAGCTTGTGCGGTTCGTTTCGGATGATGTCTCGGTCCTTGCAGGTGCCGGGCTCGCTTTCGTCCGCATTCACCACGAGGTAGGAGGGCCTGCCGTCGGGCGAGGCCTTGGGCATGAAGGACCATTTGAGCCCAGTGGGGAAACCGGCGCCGCCGCGGCCGCGCAGGCCCGAGAGCTTCACCTCCTCGACGATCCAGTCGCGCCCCTTCGCGACCAGCGCTGCTGTGCCGTCCCAGTCGCCGCGGGCGCGGGCGCCGGCAAGACGCCAGTCCTCGAGGCCGTAGAGATTGGTGAAGATCCGGTCGCGATCCTGCAGCATCGCCTCACTCTCCTCTCGCGGGCTCGGGCACGCAGGGCACGGGCGGCACCTCGAGCAGCGTGTTGCGGCCGCCCTCAGGCGCCGAGCCCTGCCGCCCGATCGCCGACCCAGGCGGCGGCGTCTCGCCGCGTCGCAACGCCTCGAGAATCCGTTCGGTTGCCGGACCGTCCAGGTCCTCGTAGTAATGGTCGCCGACCCAGAGCACCGGCGCGTTCACGCAGGCGCCCAGGCATTCCACTTCCTCGACAGAGAACATCCCGTCCGCACTCACCGTGCCGTCGGGCACGTTGCCGGCAGCCCTGCGGCAGGCGGCGAGCACGGCGTCGGAGCCGCGCAGCCAGCACGGCGTGGTGGTGCAGACCTGAAGATGGTGGCGCCCGACGGGGCGCGTCTTGAACATCGTGTAGAAGGAGGCGACCTCGTAGACGCGGATCGGCGGCATGCCGAGCACCGAAGCGACATGGTCCATCGCCGCACGTGGAAGCCAGCGCGCCCCCGTCTCCTCCTCCATCTGCCGCATCGCGAGGTCAAGCAGAGCCTTCACGGCGGAGGCCTGCTTTCCGGGCGGATACTTCGCGATCTGCTTCTCCGCCCTTGCGCGCCAGGCGGGCGTGAAGGCGAAGGTCTCCGGCCCGCCGTGATAGGCCTGCGCGGGAGAGGAACGGTCCTTCACCGGTCGATCTCCCCGAACACGATGTCGAGGCTGCCGATGATCGCCACCGTATCGGCCAGCATGTGCCCCTTCGACAAATGATCGAGCGCCTGTAGGTGGGCGAAGCCGGGCGCGCGTATCTTGCAGCGATAGGGCCGGTTGGTCCCGTCGGCGATGAGATAGACGCCGAACTCGCCCTTCGGCGCCTCCACCACCGTGTAGGTCGCTCCGGCCGGCACGTGGTAGCCCTCGGTGTAGAGCTTGAAGTGGTGGATAAGCGCCTCCATCGAACGCTTCATCTCGGCCCGAGAGGGCGGCGTGATCTTATGGTCCTGTGTCTTGACGGGGCCTTCCGGCATGCGCGCGAGGCACTGGCGGATGATCTTCAGGCTCTCGCGCATCTCTGCGACGCGCACGAGATAGCGGTCGTAGCAGTCGCCGTTGCGGCCGACCGGGATGTCGAACTCGAGCTCGGCATAGACGTCGTAGGGCTGGCTCTTGCGCAGGTCCCACGCCGCGCCTGAGGCGCGCAGGCAGGGGCCAGACCATCCCCAGGCGAGAGCGTCCTCGAGCGGCATCACGCCGATGTCGACCGTGCGCTGCTTCCAGATCCGGTTCTCGGTCAGCAGCGTCTCGAGGTCGTCGATGAAGTTTGGGAACCGCTCGGCCCACTCTCCGATACGCTCGGCGAGGCCGGCCGGCATGTCCTTGGCCACGCCACCGGGGCGGAAGTAGTTCGCGTGCAGCCGCGCGCCCGACACCGCCTCGTGGAACTCCATCAGCTTCTCGCGCTCCTCGAAGCCCCAGAGCGCGGGGGTGATGGCGCCGACATCGATGGCATAGGTGGTGAGGTTGAGGAGGTGGTTCAGGATCCGGCTGATCTCGGCGAACAGCACCCGGATATACTGCGCCCGTGGCGGCACATCGATGCCGAGCAGCTTCTCGGTGGCAAGCGCGAAGGCATGCTCCTGCGCCATCGGCGAGACGTAGTCGAGCCGGTCGAAATACGGCACCGCCTGGAGGTAGGTCTTGTACTCGATCAACTTCTCCGTGCCGCGATGCAGGAGCCCGATATGCGGATCCGCCCGCTCGACCACCTCGCCGTCGAGCTCGAGCACGAGCCTGAGCACGCCATGCGCCGCCGGGTGCTGCGGCCCGAAGTTCATCGTGTGGGTGCGCCGCCCGGGCGCGCCCTCGGTCGCCGCAGACGCTGCGTCTGTCATCGCCCTCAGCCTCTCTTCGCCTTCTCGTCCCCGGGAAGCGTGGTCATGCCCTCCCACGGCGACAGGAAGTCGAAGTTGCGGAACTCCTGCGTCAGCTTCACCGGCTCGTAGACGACGCGCTTGGCTTCCTCGTCGTAGCGGAGCTCGACATGGCCGGTGAGCGGGAAGTCCTTCCTGAGCGGGTGCCCTTCGAAGCCGTAGTCGGTCAGGATCCGGCGGAGATCCGGATTGCCGGCGAAGGGGATGCCGAACAGATCCCAAGCCTCGCGCTCGTACCAGCCAGCCGAGGGCCAGAGCGAGACCACGGACGGCACGGCAGCCCCTTCCGCGATCGGAACGATCACGCGCACCCGCCTGTTCGAGGCCGGGGCGAGCAGGTTGTAGACGACGTCGAAGCGCTCGGGCCGTTCCGGCCAGTCGACGCCGCAGAGATCCATCAGCTGCGCGAAGCCGAAGCGCGGATGGTCGCGCAGCCGCGCCATCAGGGGCAGGAGCGCTTCCGCGCGCGAGAGGATCTCGAGCTCGCCAAGCCGCACGCGATACTCGCGCACCGCCTCGGCGTTCGCCTCGGCGATCGCCGCGCCGAGCGCCTCAAGCCCCTCTGCCGTCACGACCATCCCCTCACCGCCTGAGCACCGTCCCGGTGCGGCGTATCTTCCTCTGCAGCTGCATGATGCCGTAGAGAAGCGCCTCCGCCGTCGGCGGGCAGCCGGGAACGTAGATGTCCACCGGCACGATTCGGTCACAGCCGCGCACCACCGAGTAGGAATAGTGGTAGTAGCCCCCGCCATTGGCGCAGCTTCCCATCGAGATCACCCAGCGCGGCTCCGGCATCTGGTCGTAGACCTTGCGCAGAGCGGGCGCCATCTTGTTGGTCAGCGTGCCGGCGACGATCATCACGTCCGACTGGCGCGGGCTCGCGCGCGGGATGATGCCGAAGCGGTCGAGGTCGTAGCGGCTCATATAGGCGTGGATCATCTCGACAGCGCAGCAGGCGAGCCCGAAAGTCATCGGCCAGAGGCTGCCCGTTCGCGCCCAGTTCACGAGCTTGTCGAGCTGCGCGACGACGAAGCCCTTCTCCTGCATCTCCCCGGCCACGTCGCGGAGCAGCGCCTCCTGTTCGGGGCCAGGCCCAAGGGCCTCGCGGTTCCAGGCGATGGTGACATCGGATCGAGCGTTCATGCAGCCATCTCCGCTCGCGCGCTCACTCCCACTCGAGCGCGCCTTTCTTCCACTCGTAGATGAACCCGATCGTCAGCATGGCAAGGAACAGCATCATCGAGGCGAACCCGAACCAGCCCGTGTCGCCGAGCGTGACCGCCCAGGGGAACAGGAACGCGACCTCGAGGTCGAAGATGATGAACAGGATCGCGACCAGGTAGAACCGCACGTCGAACTTCCGGCGCGCGTCGTCGAACGGCTCGAAGCCGCATTCATAGGCGGAGAGCTTGACAGGGTCGGGCGCCTGGCGGGCGAGGATCAGCGAGGCGCCGACCAGCGCGAGAGCGATGCCGGCAGCGATGCCGATGAAGACGAGGATCGGGAAGTACTCTGCCAGGATCGAGGGCATGTCCGCACACTGCTCCGGCGAGCCACAGGAACCCTGCCCCGGTCTCGCTGCGCCGCGACATTAGACGCTCAGCGCGCGCCTTTCCACAGGCGCCTCGCGCCTGCGCGGGACCCGCGTCTGTCGAATGCCGGGGACGGGGAAACTGGCGCGAGTGACGGGGCTCGAACCCGCGACCTCCGGCGTGACAGGCCGGCGCTCTAACCGACTGAGCTACACCCGCGCAGCAGCCACGCGACATAGTCGCGCGGGGCTTCGGGTGTCAAGCGAGGCCTGGGTCGGGCCGGTGGGCAATGACGCAACGGTCGGGCTGGTGGGCGATGACGGGATCGAACCGCCGACATCCTCGGTGTAAGCGAGGCGCTCTGCCGCTGAGCTAATCGCCCCCGCCGAGGTGATAGATGCGGCCTCCGCTGCGCGCAACAAAAGCGAAGGGCCGGGAGCGTGCCCGCCCCGGCCCCTGGGGCCGCCTGCCAAGCGCCGGTCAGTTCAAGGCTTCCTTCAGCGCCTTGCCTGCCTTGAAGCGCACGGAGACGGAGGAGGCGATCTTGATCTGCTCGCCCGTACGCGGGTTGCGTCCCACCCCCGCCTTGCGCCTGGACTTCGAGAATGTGCCGAAGCCGACGAGGCGGACCTCGCCATCCTTCTTCTTCAGAGCGGCGGTGATCGTCTCGAACACCGCATCGAGCACCTCTGCCGCCTTCGCCTTTGGCAGGTCGGTCTTGTCGGCGACAGCGGCCACAAGGTCGTTCTTGTTCACGGGCTTGTCCTCTTTGTCGTGCCTGGAGCGGAAAGGATTGCGTCCGACCGCGCCGGGGAAATCCGCCGAACAGCCGCAACGCACGCGTGCACTCTAGGCAGCCCGATTCTGCGGCGTCAATGCGCCGGGGCCGGTTTTCCCAAGCGAATCCGCCGGTTTTTCGGCCTTGCGGGAGCGGAACACCTGTTGCACCCGCTTGACCGACGGAGCGACTCGGGCGGCGGCTTGGACGGGTGCGCCCTGCCGCCGAAGCGCCGCTTGCCGTGCGTGTCGAGTCGCTCTCCGGTCAATGCGCGAGTCGGGCCTCCTCGAGGGCGCTGCCGGGCGTGGCTGGCGGCTCCGGTGGCTCCTCCCAGTCGATCGGCTCCGGCATGCGGGTCAAAGCCTCGCGCAGCACCTCGTCGACCGAGGAGACCGGGATGATCTTGAGACCCTTCTTCACGTTGTCGGGGATTTCGGCGAGATCCTTCTCGTTCTCCTTCGGGATCAGCACGGTGGTCAGCCCGCCGCGCAGGGCAGCGAGCAGCTTCTCCTTGAGCCCGCCGATCGGCAGAACCCGCCCGCGCAGCGTGATCTCGCCGGTCATCGCGATCTCCCGGCGTATCGGAATGCCGGTGAGTACCGAGACGATGGCAGTGGCCATCGCCACGCCGGCGGAAGGGCCGTCCTTCGGTGTGGCGCCCTCCGGCACATGCACGTGAATGTCGCGCTTCTCGAACAGCGTCGGCTTGATGCCGAAGCTGAGCGCGCGCGACCGCACATAGCTCATCGCCGCCTGCACGCTCTCCTGCATCACGTCGCCGAGCTTGCCGGTGTGCTTGACGTTGCCCTTGCCCGGCATCAGCACCGCCTCGATCGAGAGCAGCTCGCCGCCAACCTCCGTCCAGGCAAGGCCGGTCACCACGCCGACCATGTCCTCGAGCTCGGCCTCGCCGAAGCGGTAACGTCGGACGCCTGCGAACTTCTCGAGGTTCTTGCGCGTGATCGCAACACGCTTCGCCTTCTTCTGCACGATCTCGCGCACCGCCTTGCGGGCAAGCCCGGCGATCTCGCGCTCGAGGTTCCGCACGCCCGCCTCCCGCGTGTAGTAGCGGATCATGTCGCGGATCGCGTCATCCGAGATCGACCACTCCTTCTCCTTGAGTCCGTTCGCCGCCGACACCTTGGGCACGAGGTGCCGTTTCGCGATCTCGACCTTCTCGTCCTCGGTGTAGCCGGGGATCCGAATGATCTCCATCCGGTCGAGCAGCGGCTGGGGCATGCGCAGCGAGTTCGCGGTCGTGACGAACATCACGTCGGAGAGGTCGTAGTCGACCTCGAGATAGTGGTCGTTGAAAGTCGCGTTCTGCTCCGGATCCAGCACCTCGAGCAGAGCCGAGGAGGGATCGCCACGCCAGTCGGCGCCGAGCTTGTCGATCTCGTCGAGCAAAAAGAGCGGGTTCGAGCTCTTGGCCTTCTTCATGCCCTGGATGATCTTGCCGGGCATCGAGCCGATATAGGTGCGGCGGTGGCCGCGTATCTCCGCCTCGTCACGCACCCCGCCCAAGGACATGCGCACGAAGTTGCGGCCCGTTGCCTTGGCGATCGACTTGCCGAGCGAGGTCTTGCCCACGCCAGGCGGCCCAACGAGGCAGAGGATCGGCCCGCGCAGCTTCGGGCTGCGCACCTGCACGGCGAGATACTCGAGGATCCTCTCCTTCACCTTGTCGAGGCCGTAATGATCCGCCTCGAGGATCCGCTCCGCCTCCTGCAGGTCGGCCTTGATCTTGGTCTTCTTCTTCCAGGGGATGGAGAGCATCCAGTCGAGGTAGTTGCGCACCACCGTCGCCTCGGCGCTCATCGGCGCCATGGTGCGTAGCTTCTTCAGCTCGGCGAGCGCCTTCTCGCGCGCCTCCTTCGACAGCCTGGTCTTGCGGATACGCTCCTCGAGCTCGGCGGCCTCGTCGCGGCCATCCTCGCCCTCGCCGAGTTCCTTCTGGATCGCCTTCAGCTGCTCGTTCAGGTAGTACTCGCGCTGGGTCTTCTCCATTTGGCGCTTCACGCGGTTGCGGATGCGCTTCTCGACCTGCAGCACGCCGATCTCGCTCTCCATGTGCCCGAACACCTTCTCGAGGCGGTCGGAGATGGAGACGGTCTCGAGCAGATCCTGCTTGTCCGGGATCTTCAGCGCGAGATGCGAAGCCACCGTGTCGGCGAGTTTGGAAGGGTCCTCGATCTGGTTGATCGAGACCAGCACCTCGGGCGGGATCTTCTTGTTCAGCTTGATGTATTGCTCGAACTGACCAACCACCGTGCGGGCCAGCGCCTCGACCTCGCGCGGCTCTCCAGGCTGGTCGGCCAGCGGCTCGACGAAGGCCTCGAAGAACGCCTCCGTCTCCTTGAAGCCGACGATCCGGGCGCGCGTGCCGCCCTCGACCAGGACCTTGACCGTGCCGTCAGGGAGCTTGAGGAGCTGCAGCACGGTCGAGATCGTCCCGACATGGTAGATGTCGTCGACGCCAGGGTCGTCCTGCGCGGCGTTCTTCTGCGCGACAAGCAGGATCTGCTTGTCCTCCTTCATCACCGCCTCGAGCGCACGGACGGACTTCTCCCGCCCCACGAACAGCGGCACAATCATGTGCGGGAACACGACGATGTCGCGAAGCGGCAGGACCGGGAGCACCTCTCCCGGAACCGGCCCCTGAGCGGTCCTTGCCTCAGCGCCCTTGCCTTCCCGCTGGCCCTGCTGATCACTCATTGTTTCTGGTTTCCCTGTTCGGCAGCCCCCGGGGTCATGCAACCATGCCCTGCCCCGAAGGCCCCTCTGCGCTTCACGGTAAATGAGACCGTTGACGCTGCGATCAACCCCGGCCTTACAGGCGCGGCCCGATCGCTCGGCTGCTCCGGCGCGGGCGCGGCGACGATCGTCTCCCAGGCCCCGCTCGCCCCCGCGCTTCCGGGAGCCCACAGCGCCAGCGCTGCGGGTCAGCCCATGTCTCAGGCGCTCGCGCCCTCGCCCCGGCGCTCGCTGTAGATGAACAGCGGAGCGGAGCGGCCTTCGGCCACCTCGCGGTTGATCACCGTCTCCTCCACCCCGTCCAGGCTCGGCAGGTCGAACATGGTGTTGAGCAGGATACTCTCCATGATGGAGCGAAGGCCCCGCGCGCCTGTCTTGCGCGCGATCGCCCGCTGCGCCACGGTGCGAAGCGCGTCCTCGGTGAAGGTGAGCTTCACCCCCTCCATCTCGAACAGCCGCCCGTACTGCTTCACGAGCGCGTTCTTCGGCTTGGTCAGTATGTCGACCAGCGCCGCCTCGTCGAGGTCCTCGAGCGTCGCCACCACGGGCAGCCTGCCGATGAACTCTGGGATCAGGCCGAACTTGAGCAGGTCCTCAGGCTCCACCTCGCGCAGGATCTGGCCGGTGCGGCGGTCATCGGGGCTGCGGACATCGGCGCCGAAGCCGATCGCGGTGCCCTTGCCGCGCGCGGCGATGATCTTCTCGAGCCCGGCGAAGGCGCCGCCGCAGATGAACAGGATGTTGGTGGTGTCGACCTGCAGGAACTCCTGCTGCGGGTGTTTGCGCCCGCCCTGCGGCGGCACAGAGGCGATCGTGCCCTCCATGATCTTGAGCAGCGCCTGCTGCACGCCCTCGCCGGAGACATCGCGCGTGATCGAAGGGTTGTCAGACTTGCGGCTGATTTTGTCGACCTCGTCGATGTAGACGATCCCGCGCTGCGCCCGCTCGACATTGTAGTCGGCCGCCTGGAGCAGCTTCAGGATGATGTTCTCGACATCCTCCCCGACATAGCCCGCCTCGGTCAGCGTGGTCGCGTCCGCCATCGTGAACGGCACGTCAAGAATGCGCGCAAGGGTCTGGGCGAGCAGCGTCTTGCCCGATCCAGTCGGGCCGATCAGCAGGATGTTCGATTTCGCGATCTCGACGTCGTTGTTCTTCTGCGCGTGGGACAGACGCTTGTAGTGGTTGTGCACCGCGACAGAAAGCACACGCTTGGCGTGATCCTGCCCGATGACGTAATCGTCGAGCACCTTACAGATCTCGCGCGGCGTGGGTATGCCATCGCGCGTCTTGACGAGGTGCGTCTTGTGCTCCTCGCGAATGATATCCATGCAGAGCTCGACACACTCGTCGCAGATGAACACGGTCGGCCCCGCGATCAGCTTGCGGACCTCGTGCTGCGACTTGCCGCAGAACGAGCAGTAGAGAGTGTTTTTCGAGTCGCCAGACTTGCTCATGCCTGCTCCGAATCCGGTGCGGCCTCCACGCCACGCACAATACGCCCCGTGGCCGGGTGGCACAAGCGAGGCGGTCGGCCGGGCCCGGGCATCTCGGCCGCTGCCCTAGCAGCCCTATTTCCTGTCCGTTTCCGGCGCTGGCCGGCTCTCGACCACCTCGTCGACGAGCCCGAATTCCTTCGCCTCCTGGGCCGACATGAAACGGTCCCGCTCGAGGGTCTGCTCGATCTTCTCGAGCGGCTGGCCGGTATGCTTGACGTAGATCTGATTGAGCCGCGCGCGCACGGCAAGGATCTCACGCGCCTGTATCTCTATGTCGGTCGCCTGGCCCTGGGCGCCGCCAGAGGGCTGGTGCACCATCACCCGGCTGTTGGGGAGGCAGTAGCGCTTGCCGGGAGCGCCGGCAGCGAGCAGAAGGCTTCCCATCGAGGCCGCCTGGCCGATGCACACTGTGCTGACGGGCGAGCGTATGTACTGCATCGTGTCGTAGATCGCGAGGCCAGACGTCACCACCCCGCCCGGGCTGTTGATGTAGAAGGCGATGTCCTTGTTCGGGTTCTCGCTCTCGAGGAACAGGAGCTGGGCGCAGATCAGGCTCGCGACGGCATCGTGCACGGGCCCCGTCAGGAATACGATCCGCTCCTTCAGCAGGCGCGAATAGATATCGAAGGCTCGCTCGCCGCGCGCGCTCTGCTCGACCACGATCGGCACGAAGGTGTTGTCGTAGATCTCGAGAGGGCTGCGCTCTGGCATCTCTTCTGTCGGCTCCTTCCTCGTCGGGCGTGGGTCAGCCCGCCTCCGGTTCCTGGGCAAGTTCTTCGGGTGTGACGACCCTTTCGGTGACGCGCGCGAGCTCGAGCACGAAGTCGATCGCCTTCTCTTCGAAGATCGGCGCGCGGAAGCGTTCGATGGCCTGCGGATTCTGCTGGTAGTACTCGAGCACCTTCCGCTCCTGGCCGGGGTATCGCTGCGCCTCGGCGATCACGGCGCGCTTGAGCTCGTCGTCGCTGACCGAGAGATTGTTCGCCCGTCCGAGTTCAGCAAGCAGCAGCCCGAGCCGCACCCGGCGGACGGCGATGGCGCGATACTCCGCCTTGAGCGTCGCCTCGTCCTTGCCCCTGTCGGCTTCGTCAAGCCGGCCCTCCTTCAGGTCCTGCTCGACGCGCTGCCAAATCGCGCCGAACTCCGCCTCAACCATGCCCTCCGGCACCGGAAAGGTGGCGAGTTCGGCGAGCCTGTCGAGCAGGGCGCGCTTGAGCCGCATCCGGCTCAGCGCATCGTACTCGCGCTGGATCGCGCCCCGGATCGCCTCCCGCATCGCCGCAAGCGTCTCGAAACCGTGCTTCTTCGCAAGCTCCTCGGTCGGCTCGGCAGGCAGCGGGCGGCGCAAGCCCTTGGCGGTGACGGTGAAGACAGCCGTCTTCCCGGCAAGGTCGGTGGCGACGTAGTCGGCCGGGAAGGAGACCACCACCTCCCTCGTTTCGCCGACGGAGAGGCCGACCAGCCCCTCGGTGAAGCCCGGCACTAAGCCAGGGCCGCCAACCTCGACCTGCATGTCGGTGGCCGACCCGCCGCGGAACGGGCGGCCGTCGATCCTGCCCACGAAATCGACCACGAGCAGGTCGCCGGCGGCAGCTGGCCGCGCCTCTGCAACCGGCTCGGATTCGCGGTGCCGTTTCGCGATCTCCGCAAGACGCGCCTCGACCTCGCTCTCGGTCGGGGTCGCGACCAGCTTCTCGACAGCGATCGTCCTGAGGTCTGGCAGAGTGATCTCGGGCAGCACCTCGATGTCGAGGTTGAACTCGAGATCGGCGCCGTCCGACCAGTTGACGATCTCGACTTTCGGCTGCAGAGCAGGTTTGAGCCCGCGCTCGGTCACCAGCGTCCGCGCGGCCTCCTCGAGGCTCTTCTCCAGCACCTCGCCCATGATCGTGCTGCCGAAGCGCTGCTTGACGATCGAGGGCGGAACCTTGCCGGGGCGGAAGCCTGGCAGGCGAAGCTCGCGCCCGATCTCGGCAAGCCGCGCGTCGCGCCTCGCTTCGAGCACGGCGGCGGGCAGCACCACCGAATAGGCACGCTTCAATCCCTCGGGGGGTTTCTCGGTGACCTGCATCGTCGTCGTCTTTCTTTTTGCCTCGCCGCTGCGCGGCGGGCGCGGGGATTTGGTGCGGGCGGAGGGACTTGAACCCCCACGACTTGCGTCACCGGAACCTAAATCCGGCGCGTCTGCCAGTTCCGCCACGCCCGCTTAGGCTCGGTGCGGCACGACCCGCATACGCCCTCGGCCGACGCGGCAGAACCGCCCGAGAGCGCGCGCATGTAGCCCCGAACGCGTCGGCGCGCAACTGCAGCCCGTTCCGGCCTCGGACGATCAGCCGAGCAGTGCCGCCGCGGCGGCGTCGAGGATCGCGTCCGTGTCGAGGCCGTAGGCGCGGTAGAGGTCCGGGATGTCGCCGGTCTGGCCGAACCGGTCCACCCCGAGCGCCTCGACCCGCTGCCCGCGCACGCCCCCGAGCCAGGCCAGAGTCGCCGGGTGGCCGTCAAGCACCGTCACGAGCCCTGCCCGCGGCGAGAGTGGCGCGAGCAGCGACTCGACATGTGCGGTTGCCGCCCGCCCCTCGCGCCTCGCCCTCTGCGCCTCGAGCCAGCCTGCGTAAAGCCTGTCGGGGGAGGTGACGGCAAGCAGGCCAAGTCCCGGCACCTCCTCGGCCAGCGCTCTCTGCGCCGCTTCCGCCTCCTCCACAACCGGCCCCTCGTAGACGATCGCGAGCTCGGCCCCCGGCGCGGGCGGGATGCGCCAGTAGCCGCCGGCGATGATCGCCGCCTTCTCCGCCTCAGACAGGGTCCGGTCCGGCTGCATGAGAGGGCGCGTCGAGAGCCTCAGCCAGACGGAGCACCCCTCCGGCGACTGGAGGTGGCGGAACGCATGCGCCATCAGGTGGCAGAGCTCGTCGACATGCGCCGGCTCGTAGAAGGCGAGCCGGTCCTGGCCGATGCCGATCAGCGGCGTGAAGATCGACTGGTGCTGCCCGCCTTCTGGCGCGAGGCTGATGCCAGAGGGTGTGGAAACGAGCAGGAAACGCGCATCCTGGTAGCAGCCGTAGAACAGCGCATCGAGCCCGCGCTGCACGAAGGTGTCGTAGACAGTGCCCACGGGGATCAGCCGCACGCCGTTGAGATCGTGGGAAAGACCGGCTGCGGCGAGCAGCAGGAACAGGTTCTGCTCGGCGATGCCGAGCTCCACATGCTGGCCTTCCGGCGTCATCACCCATTTCTGGGCAGAGGCGACCTTCTGGTCGCGGAAGACGTCGTTGCGGCGGTGGCGGCTGAACACGCCGCGGCGGTTCACCCAGGGGCCTAGGCTGGTCGAGACGGTCACGTCAGGGCTCGTTGTCAGGATCCTGGCGGCGAGCGGCGCGAGCTCGCCCTGGCCGCGGCCGATCTCTGACAGGATCTGGCCGAACGCTTCCTGGGTGGACATCCTGCGCCCCGGAGCGCGGCGCGGGCTCGGCAGTGTCGGCGGAACCGGGATCGTCGGCGCGACCCAGCGCCGCCCGCGGCGCTCCCCCTCGCCGGCTGGCTCGCCCACGAAGGGGACGGTTGCGAGGAATTGCCGGAGTTCGGCCGCCCTTGCGGCATCGAGCCCGGCGAAAGGCTCCCACTCCTCGCCAGGCGCGATGCCGAGGGTTGCCCGGAATCGCTGCATCTGCTCGACCGTCATCAGCCCGGCGTGGTTGTCCTTGTGGCCTGCGAGCGGCAGGCCCATGCCCTTGATCGTGTAGGCGATGAAGGCGGTCGGCCGGGGGGTCGCGGCGGCCCGCCGCATCGCGCCGAGCACCGTCTCCATGTCGTGGCCGCCGAGATTGGTCATCAGCTGCGCGAGCTCTGCGTCCGCGAGCGGGTCGATGATCGCGCGCAGCCGCTGGTCGCGCCCGAGATCGGCAAGAAGGGCCTCGCGCCACGCCGCACCGCCCTGGAAGGTGAGCGCCGAATAGACCGAGTTCGGGCAGTCGTCGATCCAGGCTCTCAGCGCCTCGCCACCCGGCCTCGCGAAGGCGGTCTCGAGCCGGGTGCCGTATTTGAGCGTCACGACCTCCCAGCGCATGTCGCGGAACAGCCCCTCGATCCGGTGGAACAGCCGGTCCGGAACAATGGAATCGAGGCTCTGGCGGTTGTAGTCGACGATCCACCAGACGTCCTGGATGTCGTGCTTCCAGCTCTCGAGCAGGGCCTCGTAGATGTTGCCCTCGTCGAGCTCGGCATCGCCGACCACCGCTACCATCCGGCCGGGGCGCGATCCCAAAGGGGCGAGGCCCTTGAGCCGAACATAGTCCTGCACGAGCGCAGCGAAGTTCGTGATCGCAACCCCGAGGCCGACAGAGCCTGTGGAGAAATCGACGTCGGGTTCGTCCCGGGTGCGGCTCGGATAGGGCTGGATTCCGCCGAAGGCCCGGAAGCGCTCGAGCTTCTCGCGTGTGGTTCGCCCGAGCAGGTACTGGATGGCGTGAAACACGGGCGCCGCATGCGGCTTCACCGCAACCCGGTCCTCGGGCCTCAGGATGTCGAGGTAGAGCGCTGTCATCAGGGTCGCGACGGAGGCGCAGGAGGCCTGGTGTCCCCCGACCTTCAGCCCATCCCGCGAGGGGCGGATATGGTTCGCGTAATGGATGGTCCAGGCTGCGAGCCAGAGGATCCTCTGCTCGAGCGTCCGCAACAGGGCGATCCGCGCGGCGTCGTCGGCGGGACCTGGAGACGCACGCCCGGCCATGCCCTCAGGTGCCATGCGCCCCCCTCCCCCCGCTAGATCCAGCCGCGCGCCAGCCGCTTCAGGGCCGTCGAGGCGGCCCGCCTGCCCTGGCCGACATAGGCCTCGTGGTTCGCCTCTATGGCATCGCGGTCGTAGAGATAGTTCACCATCAGCCCGGCGCTCTCGCGCATCCCCTTCTCCGACCGGTCGGCAAGCCAGTTGAGCCGCTCTGCCTGCGCCCCGTTGGTCAGGTGGAAATGCGCCACCGGGTCGAGCGCACGCCGCGCCTGGCCGGGCCGCCCCTCGGCGCTCTCACCGAGCAGGTAGCGTGCGCAGAGGCGAAACAGCACGGGCTTGGCCGCCTCCGCAAGCGCCGGGTCACGGTGCCAGCCCTTGCGCGCGAGCAGGGTCAGGAGCGGGTTCGCGCCAGCCTCGGCGCCGACCACCGCGGCAAGGCTCTGCTGCTCTTCAGGCGTCAAGAGAGTCGGGTCGGAGGCCTTCCCCTCCAGCCAGCGGCGAAAGCCAGGGATCGGAGATAGCGTAGCGAAGGTCTTGATGTTGCGGAATTCCGCTGAAAGCTCTTCGACCACCCGCTTGATCAGGAAATTGCCGAAGCTGATGCCGGCGAGCCCCTGCTGGCAGTTCGAGATCGAATAGAAGATGGCGGTGTCGGCCGAACGCGGGTCCTGCAGCGGCGCGTTCTCGTCAAGCAGAGCGCGCACATCCCCCGCAAGTCCCTTCACGAGCGCCACCTCGACGAAGATCAGCGGCTCATCGCGCATGCGCGGGTGGAAGAAGGCGTAGCATCGACGGTCGCTGTCGAGCCGGTTCTTGAGGTCGCGCCAGGAGCGTATCTCGTGCACCGCCTCGTAGCCGACGAGTTTCTCGAGCAGGCTCGCCGGGCTGTGCCAATCGATCCGGCGCAGCTCGAGGAACCCCACATCGAACCAGGCGGCGAGCAGGGCGCGCACATCGGCCTCGAGCGCGCCGAGCGCCGGATCGGTCTTGGAGAGCTGCAGAAGCGCAGCGCGCAGCTCGACGACGAAGCGCACGCCTTCGGGAAGCGAGGTGAACTGGGTCACGAGCCTTGCGCGCGGCGCCTCGAGGGCGCGGCGAAGCTGCATCCGCGCTCGCGCCGCCTCGGCCGGGTCGCTGCCGGCCGCCTGCAGCGCCGCGATCGCGGCCGCAACAGCTTCCGGGTCGCTGTCGAAGGAGGCAAGCGTGCGCAAAAACGCAGCCTTGCCCTCGGCATCGGCTGCCAGGTAGGCCTGCGCGAGGCGGGCTGATCGGGCGCGGGCTGAGACTTCGCCTCCCCTCGCCTCGAGGCAGTCGCGCATCTGGGCGGCGATGTCCTGGTCCCCGGCGCCGCCAGCGACGTCACGCCACGCCTCGAGCAGGCGCTTCAGGGCGCGGTCGAACAAGCCAGGCTGAGCGGCCGTATCCATGAGCCAACAGGGACCTCCCGCCGACCACTATAGCGCAGCCAGAACCCGAGGCAGCAGAGGCGGGAGGTCCTCTGCGATCAGCCCGGGCGGTGCAGCGCGCGCCGCCGCCCCGAGCGCCCAGGCGGCGGCAGAGGCGGCGGAGAACGGCTCCATTCCCTGCGCGATCAGCCCGGCTGCGGCACCGGCAAGCACGTCTCCCGTGCCGGCTGTGGCGAGGTCGGGAGGCGCGCCGGCGTCGATCACGACGCGGCCGTCGGGCGCTGCAATCACCGTATCCGCGCCCTTGAGAAGCACCACCGCGCCGGTCTCCGCCGAGGCGCGCCGTGCGGCCGCAGGCTTGTCCGGCCCGACAGGTCCGAACACGCGCGCAAACTCGCCCGCATGAGGGGTGAGCAGAACGGCGCCGCGAAGCCGCGCGGGCGCGCCTGCGCATGCGGTGATGCCGTCCGCGTCCACCACCACCGCCCGGCCGGACCGGAGGAGCGCGGCGAGTGCGGCATCGGTCCTTGCCCCCTGCCCAAGGCCAGGGCCTAAAAGCCAGACTTTTCTGCGCTCATCCTCAAGCAGATTCTCAAGTGTTGCTTCTGAGACGATCACGCCCGGCTCGGCAGCGCGATAGACCGAGGCCGACGCTTGGTCAGCCGCAGCGATCGTGACAAGCCCTGCGCCGACCCGGCGCGCCGCCGCAGCCGCGAGCCGCGCCGCACCCGTCATCGCCGTGCCGCCGACCACCGTGAGATGGCCGCGGCTGTATTTGCTGTCGGTCGCGGCATGACGGGGCAGGGCCTCGCGCCACAAGGCGGGCGCGTTGCGCCAGGCGCGCGGAGAGACGGTCTCGAGCACAGAGGCCGGCAGGCCGATCTCGGCCATCAGCGTCTCGCCGCAATGGAGCCGCCCAGGCAGAAGCAGATGCCCGGGCTTCAGCCGGAAGAAACTCACGGTGAGCGACGCGAGCGGCGCCGTGCCGAGCACCTCGCCCGTCAGCCCCGAGACTCCTGAAGGAAGATCGACCGCGACCACCGGGAGCCCTGCCGTTGCCGCAAGCGTCGCCGCCGCTTCGCCCTCGACCGGGCGGGCGAGACCGGCGCCGAACAGCGCATCGACCACGAGCGCCGCACCCTCGAGCGCGTCCGGCGCAAGCGGGACGACCGGCCCGTCCCAAAGCGCCGTGGCAAGTGCCGCATCGCCCCTCAGAGCCGCCCTGTCGCCGAGCAGTGCCACGCGCACCGGCCAGCCGCAGCGCGCAAGTTCCGCAGCCGCCACGAACCCGTCCCCGCCATTGTTGCCCGGCCCGCACAGCACCGCCACCCGGCAGGGGCGGAAGCGGCGCTGGATGGCGCGCGCGACCGCCCTGCCGGCATTGCGCATGAGCGTAAAGCCGGAGATCCCTGCTGCGATCGCGGCGCGGTCTGCCGCTGCCATCTCCGCAGGGGTAAGGACGATATGGTCGTTCGGCCACATTGTTATCTTCGAGACCATGATAATATCGTGGGTATCCAGCGGGCGGTGGCGGAGCCGCCTGCCTGTCCGGCAATACCGCCACCCGAGGGGAGGATGCCATGCTTAGGTTCGGAACGCGCGAACGCAGCCTCATCGAACTCTATGCCGACGATCCGGAGCGCGCCGACGCGGTCGCCTTCGGCAGGCGCGGGGCGTTGAGGGGCGCCTCGCTCGCCGCGATGGGCGCGGCTTTGGGCGCCGCCATTCCCTTTGCCGACAGGATGCCGCGCGGGCTGATCCCCGCAGCGCTTGCCCAAGGTGCCGGACAGGGGCCGCGCATGTTCGCCTTCGAGGGCAAGGAGCCGATGATCCTGCTCGGCGACCGCCCGCTCGTGCTCGAGACGCCGGAGACCCTGCTCGACGATCCGGTGACGCCGAACAGCAGGATCTTCGTCCGCAATAACGGTCAGATCCCTGAGCCCGCCGCCAACCCGGACGCCTGGAAGGTGCGGATCGACGGCGAGGTGAACACCCCGCTCGAGCTCAGCGTGGGCGAGCTCAGGAGCCGGTTCCCGAACGTGACGCTGCAGCTGCAGATGGAGTGCGGCGGCAATGGGCGCAGCTTCTTCGTCCCCGAGACTCGCGGCAACCAGTGGGGTAACGGCGCAATCTGCAACTGCGCCTGGACCGGCGTGCGGCTCAAAGACGTCCTCGCCGCAGCCGGGCTGAAGCCGTCCGCGAAGTTCACCGGCCACTACGGTGCCGACCCGCATCTCTCCGGAGCGACCGACCGCCAGGCGATCAGCCGCGGCATGCCGATCGAGAAGGCGCTCGAGGAGCACACGCTCATCGCCTTCGCGGTCAATGGCGGCCCGATCCCGCACGTCAACGGCGCTCCCGTGCGGCTGATCGTGCCTGGCTGGCCAGGCTCGCTGAGCCAGAAATGGCTGACCCGAATCGCCATCCTCGACAAGCCGCACACCGGCCCCGGCATGGGCGGCACGAGCTACCGCATCCCCGTGGTGCCGATCGTTCCCGGATCGCAGAACGACGGCGCGACCTTCGTCGACATGACTTCGATGCCGGTGCGCAGCGTGCTGACCAACCTCGCCAACGGCACCCGCCTTCCCGCCGGCACGCGCGAGATCGCGCTGCGCGGCGCCGCCTGGGCGGGGGAGCACACGGTCCGCGCCATGCATGTCAGCATCGACTTCGGCTCGACCTGGCGTGAGATGCGGCTCGGAGCCCCTGCCAACAAGTATTCCTGGCAGCGCTGGGAGGGAACGGTCACGCTGCCTTCGGACGGGTATTTCGAGATCTGGTACCGCGCCACCGACAGCGAGGGTCGAATGCAGCCGCACGTGGCGGGCAACTGGAACCCGCAGGGCTACGGCGCAAACCCAATCAGCCGCGTCGCGATCCTGGTGGGCTGATGCGCGCGCGCATTCTTCTTGCGGCGCTTGTCGCGGGAGGGCTGTTTGCCGCCCTCCCGCAGGCCACCCTCCCTGCCCTTGCTGAGGAGACGGAAGACCCGTCCGTGCTGCCCGAGGGAGAGGGGCGCGACGAGACCTTCTACCTCTGTACCTCCTGTCACTCGACGGCGATCATCCGCCGATCCGGCTTCACCCGCCAGCAATGGGACGACCTGATGGACTGGATGGTGGAGCGGCAGAACATGAACCCGCTCAGCCCTGAGGAGCGGGTGCTCATAGTCGACTATCTCGCGAACGCCTTCCCGCCGCGGCGGACGCGACCGCCCGCCTTCGCCAACCCCTTCGCGACCAACTGAAAGGTGCATGTTCTCGTCCTTGGCGCGGGCATCGTCGGCGTCTCCGCTGCCTGGTTCCTGCGCGAAGCCGGGGCGGAAGTGACGGTCGTCGAGGCGCGGCAAGGGCCAGGCCTCGAGACCTCGTTCGCGAACGGCGGCCATATCTCTGTCGCCGCAGGCCCCTGGGCCGCGCCGGACGTGCCGGGCAAGATGCTGAAGTGGCTCGGCCGGGAGGACGCGCCGCTCCTGTTTCGCCCCTTGCGCTGGGACCCGGCCCTGTGGCTCTGGGGCCTACGTTTCCTCGCCAACTGCACCCCGCAGCGTTACGCCGCAAATGCGGCAGCGATCGGCGCCCTCTGCCGGCTCTCGGCGGAGACGACCGCACGGCTCCGCTCCAGCCTCGCCATCGACGATCTGGCCTCCGCCGCCGGCACGCTCACGCTGCTCACGACGCCCGCGGAAATGGCTGCCGCCGAGGCGAAGCTCGGGCAGCTGCACGAGGCAGGGTTCGCGGCGGAGATGCTCGATGCCGCCGGAATCGCCGCGGCCGAGCCGGCGCTTGCAGAAGCTGCGCCGCGCTACGCCGGCGCCCTGTTCGCAAAGGCCGGCGAGACCGCAGACGCCCATCTCTTCACCGCCGGGCTTGCGCGCGCAGCCGAGGCGGCAGGCGTCACCTTCCGCTACGGCGCTTCCGTCGCGCGGCTTGCGGTCGCTGCCGGGGCGGTGACCGGGGTGGTGCTCGAGGGCGGCGAGAGGATCGGCGCCGACCGGGTGGTGCTTGCCGCAGGGCCTTGGTCGGCCCAGATCGCAGCAACAGCAGGGCTGCGCCTCCCCATCTATCCGGGCAAGGGCTATTCCGCGACCGTGCCGATCGCGGGTCGGAACGGAGCGCCAAGCCTCGCTGTCGTCGACGAGCACGCGAAGATCTACATCGCCCGCTTCGGCGACAGACTACGCGCTGCCGGAACGCTCGAGCTCGCCGGCTGGGACAAGCGTCCCTCGCCCGTCCGCCAAGCAGCGACCCTCGAGGCGCTGAGGCGCCTGTTCCCGCAGGGCGGCGACTATGCCCGCGCCGAGTACTGGACGGGACTGAGGCCGATGAGCCCTGACGGGCGCCCGCTGATCGGGCCGACGTCTCTGCGGAACCTCTGGCTCGACACCGGCCACGGCCCGCTCGGGTGGACGATGGGCGCAGGCAGCGGGCAGCTGCTTGCTGCGCTGTTGACGGGCAGGGCGCCGCCGATCGACCCCGCCCCCTTTGCGCCGGGGCGCTTCAGGTGGTTGGAGCCGCGCGAGTCGGTCGGCTAGCCTCATCGGATGGCAGCGATCGTGCTGACCGTTGCGCAGCAGAAGGGTGGCGCGGGCAAGACAACGCTCGCGGCGCAGCTCGCCGCCGCGCTCGCGGCCGACCGCCGTGTCGCTATGCTCGACATCGACCCGCAGAAGTCGCTCGCGCGCTGGCATGCGCTTAGGAAGAACGCGGCGCGCGCAGCCTCCGCCGGCCTCAGCTTCGCCGAAACGGCCGGCTGGAAGCTCGCCGCAGAGATCGACCGCCTCAGGCGCGACCATGACGTTGTGCTGATCGACAGCCCCCCGCACGCAGAGACCGAAGCACGACTCGCCGTGCGCGCGGCAGACCTCGTGCTCGTTCCACTGCAGCCCTCGCCGGTCGACCTCTGGGCAACCGGCCCGACGCTCGACCTCGCACACGCCGAGAAACGTGAGGCCCGGATCGTCCTTAACCGCGCGCCTTCGCGCGGGCGGCTGCTCGAGGCCGTGCAGGCGGAAATCGCCCGCGGCGCGACGCCGGCGCTTGCTGCCTCGCTCGGCAACCGCTCGGCTTACGCGATGGCGATGGCGGCCGGCCTCGGCGTGACCGAGAGCGCGCCCGGGAGCCTCGCGGCTGCGGAGGTGCGCGGCCTCGTCTCGGCGCTCGATCCCTGGCTCGGCAGGCACGCATGACCGCAACCGCACCGACCGCCCTGTTCATTCTGCATCTCCTCGGCGCGATCCTCTGGGTCGGCGGCATGGCCTTCGCCATCCTCGTCCTCAGGCCCTCGCTTGCCGTGCTCGAGCCGCCGGCAAGGCTTGCCCTGCATGCTCAGGTGTTCCGACGCTTCTTCCTCATCGTCTGGCATGTGATGCCGATCGTGCTCGCGACCGGCTGGGCGCTTCTGTTCGGGTGGTATGGCGGGTTCCGCGACGCAGGCGTGCATGTGCACGTGATGAACCTCACCGGCGTGATCATGGCGGGGGTGTTCCTCGCGATCTGGTTCGGCCCCTACGCCGGCTTCCGGGCGGCCATGGCGCGTGGCGACGGGCAGGCCGCGGCAGCCGCCGCCAACCGCGTGCGTCTGCTCGTCACCGCCAATCTCGTGCTCGGGCTGGCCACAAGCGCTGTCGCCGGACTCGGACGCTGGGGACTGTGAGCCGGAATTGATCCGGGTCAAGGCGGGTGGCGGCAGCGGGGGCGATGCTTGCGCGAGGATCGAGGAGTGCGACGGATGCGGGTTCCTGCCCTTGCTCTCGCGGTTTCGCTCAACGGCGTGGCGCTGGCGCAGGTGCCGACGGGCGACCCGATCGCGGGCGCCGCAATCGCCGAGCGCTGGTGCACCTCGTGCCATGCCGTCGGCCCGGCCGGGATGCGTGCGACCGACGGAGCGCCGACGCTGCACTCCGTCGCCAACCGTGCCTCCACGACGGTGACCTCGCTGACGGTGTTTCTGCGCACCCCGCATGATCGGATGCCGGATCTCAGCCTCACGCGCGAAGAGACGCAGGACCTCATCGCTTACATCCTGAGCTTGCGGCAGCGCTGACCGGCACGGCGCGGGGATCGACGGCTCTCTCTCTCCGTTTTAACGCTTCCGAAACGCCGATCGTGCATCGTTCCTGGACGCGGTGAGAGGGTACTGCCGCGGGTTGGACCCCCGGTTCCCTCGCTCCCCCGAGCGGAGCCGGGGTCTCCGATGACCGCGCGGGCGGAGGCTCCCGCACGCTGCGAGAGCCCGAGGCCCGCGAGGCGCGCGACGATCCGGGCCTGTCGCTCTTGCGGTCGTGGCGGAGCGGCTGAGGCGCGCGTGGCATGCGAGGCGCGTGAGGCCCGCGCGGCATGTGCGAGGCGCCCCCCTGCCCAGTCATGCCCCGAGCAGAGCGAGCGGAGCCAGGCGGCGAACGAGCGGAGCAAGCAAGCGAATCCGAGCAAGCGAGCGAACCAGAGGCCGAAGACGCGGCGCGGGCCAGCGCGGCATCCGCCAGACGGCGAAGCTCGAGAGGATTGCACCCCGCGTCCCGAACCGCCTCCCAGGCCGCCCTCCTCGCACGCGGCCGCGCTCAGCGGGCTGACGGGGCCTCTGCCCGGCGCCGGATCACCTCGCGGTGCAAGATATAAAGGCCGCTCGCGACCAGGACCACGACGCCAGCCGCCATGGTCGGCGAAGGCGACTCGTCAAACAGCACGATGCCGATCAGCGCCGTCCAGAGGATGCCGGTGTATTCGAAAGGCGCGACGATCGTTGCCTCGCCGCGCCGGTAGGCGTCCGTCATCAGAAGCTGCGCGACCGTGCTCGTGAGCCCGACGCCGACGAGAAAGCCCGTCTCGTGCCACGCCGGCGTCACCCACACGGGGATCGTGAAGCCTCCGGCAAGCACGGTGCCGCCGATCGAGAACCAGGCGACGATCGCGACATTGCTCTCCCCCGCCTCGCCCATCCTTCGGATCGCGATCATCGCGAGCGCCCAGCACAAAGCCCCCGCGACGACCACAAGCGCAGGCCAGAGCGGAATGGCAGAGGCGAAGGGGCGAAGGATAAGAAGCACGCCAAGGAAGCCCGCGATCACCGCGCTCCACCGCCGGATGCCGACCTTCTCGCCGAGCAGCGGCACGGAGAGGATCGTCAGGAACAGAGGCATGGTGAAGCCGAGCGCCGTCACCTCCGCAAGCGGCAGGTGCGCGTAGCCGTAGAAAGCCGTGATCATGCCGCCGAAGCCGGCGAGCGTGCGCACGGCGTGCCACAGAGGCTGGCGGGTGCGCAGAGCGCGAACCCCGCCCTCCCGCGCAAGCAAGGGGGTGAGCGCTGCAAGCGAGACGGCTGAGCGTGCGAGCACGATCTGCGCCGTCGGGAGCGAGGGGGCCACCAGCTTGACGAGAGCGGCGGCGATCGCGAAGCAGAAGGTCGAGCCGATCACCGCGGCGATGGCGCGCCCGTGGCGCTTCGCAGTCGCCAGAGGCGGCTCGATCCGCCGCGCGTCCCTCGGGCTGGTCACGAGATCAGGCGTTCTCCTCCCCCGAGGCTAGACGAGATCGCGCCCCGCTCCCAGCAGCCATCTGCGTGACGGTCTGCGCAAAACCGCCGAAGCGCCCTGCAAGGCGCTCGACACGGCCCCGCTACCCGCGCCCCTGGCCCCGCCGGGGCCGAGCGGCTAGGGTACGACCCGCATGCCAGACACAGCCCTCCCGGCGGATCCGCGCGTGACGATCCACGCGATCGAGACGATCTGGCGCGGCCGCAACACGCTCCAGCGCGTGTCCTTCTCCTTCCTGGGGTTCCGCGGCGAGACGCGGGGGCCGGCGCAGTGGGAGCTCCTGCGCCGCGGCCGCGCGGTCGCCGTCATCCCCTATGACCCGGTGCGCGATACGGTCGTGCTGATCGAGCAGTTCCGCCTGCCGGCGCTCGCGGCCGGGCTCGAGCCATGGCTCGTCGAGGTCGTCGCGGGCCTCGCCGACGGCGACGAGGCTGACGAGGCGGTGGCCGTGCGCGAGACGGCCGAGGAGACCGGGCTTGCGGTCACCGCGCTCGCTCGCGCAGGCAGGTTCATCCTGAGCCCGGGCGTGGCGGACGAAACGATCACCCTCTTTGCCGGCCGGGTCGAGGCGCCTGCGGGCGAGGCAGGGCATGCAGGGCTTGCCGAGGAGCACGAGGACATACGCGTCTTCGCCCTTCCCGCCGACGAGGCTTTCGCAATGGTCGCCGAGGGGCGGATCGTCAACATCATCACCGCGCTCGCTTTGTTCTGGCTCATGGCCAATCGCGAACGCCTACGCCGCGACTGGGGCACAGGCGATGGCGCGCATGGGATGACCGACGCCGGATGACCACCGAGCTTCTGTTCCACAACGACGCCACCCTTGCCACCTGCGAGGCAACCGTTCTCGCCGCCGGCCCCGACGCCATCGTGCTCGATCGCACAGTGTTCTATGCGCAGGCGGGTGGCCAGCCGGGCGACACGGGGCGCCTCGCCCTGCCCGACGGGACGGAGATCGCGATCACCGACACGGTGAAGGGCGAGGGCGGCGCGATCCTGCACCGGGTGGCGGCCGGAACGATCCTGCCCGACCCAGGCGCGCGGGTGATCGCCACCCTCGACTGGGACCGCCGCTTCCGCCTGATGCGCATGCACACCGCGCTGCACCTTCTCTGCAGCCTGATCCCTGGCGCCGCGGTGACCGGCGGTGCGATCGGCGACGGCAAGGGGAGGCTCGACTTCGACCTTCCCGAGGCGCCCGACAAGGCGCGGCTGAACGAGGCGCTCGCCGCCCTGATCGAGGAGGATCACCCCGTCGGCACGGTCTGGATCACGGAGGCTGAGCTCGACGCCAATCCAGGCCTCGTGCGCACCTTGTCGGTCAAGCCGCCGCGCGGCACGGGGCTTGTCCGCCTCGTCAGGATCGGGCACGAGGCGACGCCGATCGACCTCCAGCCCTGCGGCGGCACGCATGTCGCCTCAACGCGTGAGGTCGGCCGCGTCACGGTGGCGAAGGTCGAGAACAAGGGCCGGCAGAACCGGCGCATCGCGCTCGTTCTGGAGGGGTGAGGAGGGATGACCGAGCGATACGCCGACGCAGACGCGCTCGTCTTCACCACTTGGCTCGCGGAGAGGCTCGGGGATCCAGGCATCGTCGTGATTGACATCACGAAGTATCTCCCCAACGAGCCGAAGGACGGCGCGGCGGAGTATCTACGCGCGCGCATTCCCGGTGCGCGCTATCTCGACATCGATTGGGTGGCAGACCGGTCGACCGCCCTTCCGCACATGCTGCCCGACCCGGCAAGTTTCGCCGAAGCGATGGAGGCCTTGGGCATCTCCAACGCGCACCGGGTCGTGTTCTACGACCAGAAGGGCATGGCCTCTGCCGCGCGCGGCTGGTGGATGATGCGAGTCTTCGGCCACGACGCTGCCTCGGTGCTCGATGGCGGCCTGCCGAAATGGATCGCCGAGGGGAGGCCGACCGAGAGCGGCGTGCCGGCAGCGCCTGCGCGGGCCGTGTTCGCCCCCGGCTACCGCCCCTGGCTCGTGAAGGACTGGCGCGCGGTGCTCGGCAACCTCTCGACTGGCGAGGCGTTGGTGGTGGATGCCCGCCCTGCCGGGCGCTTCGACGGCACAGCGCCTGAGCCGCGCCCGGGGCTCCGTGGCGGCCACATTCCCGGATCGCGCAACCTCCCGCATCTGACCCTCCTCAAGGGGGACGCGACCTTCCGCCCACCCGCCGAGCTCCGCGCTGTCCTCGCCGCCGCAGGGGTCGACGGCTCCCGCCCCGTGATCGCCACCTGCGGCTCTGGCGTGACCGCCTGCGCCATCGCCTTCGCCGCCCATCTCGCCGGCCTGCCTGACGTCGCGGTGTACGACGGGTCATGGGCGGAGTGGGGCGGCCGAACGGACACGCCCGTAGAGACCTCCGCCAATGCCTGACGACAGCGCACAGAAGCGGCCCGGCTCAGGCGGCGGGCACGGCTTCTCCACCCGGATGAGCCACGCAGGCCGCGCCGGCACCCGGGTGCATGGCTTCGTCAACCCGCCCGTCATGCGCGGCTCGACCGTGCTCTATCCGAGCTGCGCCGACCGCAAGGCCGCCGCCGCGAAGCGCTTCGACCAGGCGCTGACCTACGGCACCCAAGGGGGGCCGAACCATCACGCACTCGAGGACGTGATCTGCGAGATCGAGGGCGGCAGCCGCTGCCAGATCGTCTCCACCGGCCTTGCGGCGGTGACCGTGCCGCTGCTCGCCTTCCTCAAGACGGGCGAGCACATGCTGATGCCCGATAGCGTCTACGGCCCCGCGCGCGCCTTCGCCGACGGCATGCTGGCCCGTCTCGGGATCGAGACGACCTACTATGACCCGTGCATCGACGAGCAAGGCATCGCCGCGCTCATTCGCCCGAACACCAGGGTCGTCTACACGGAAAGCCCCGGCAGCCACACCTTCGAGGTGCAGGACATTCCCGCGATCGCCCGCGCAGCCCATGCCAGGGGGGCGAAGGTGCTGATGGACAACACCTGGGGCATCCACCATTTCCAGCCCTTCCGCCACGGCGTCGACGTCTCGATCCAGGCGCTCACCAAATACGTCGTCGGCCATTCCGACGTGCTGCTCGGCGCGATCACGGTTCGAGCCGAGGAGGACTGGCGCACGCTACGATCGGCTGCGCTGCAGCTCGGGCAGTACGCCTCGCCCGACGATTGCTGGCTCGCGCTCCGCGGCGTGCGCACGCTGCCTCTTCGGCTTGAGAAGCAGTCGGCAAGCGCGCTCGCGATCGCTGCCTGGCTCGCCGGAAGGCCCGAGGTCCTGAAGGTGCTCCACCCCGCTCTCCCTGGCGCTCCAGGGCACGAGCTCTGGAAGCGCGACTTCACCGGCGCCTGCTCGCTGTTCGGCGTGGTGTTCCGCCCCGAATACAGCATTGAGGCAAGCTGGGCCTTCGTCGACAGCTTGACGCTGTTCGGCATCGGCGCCTCCTGGGGCGGCTATGAGAGCCTGGCGCTGCCGACCACGGGCTTCATCACCCGCACCGTCACCTCTGCCGATCTCGGCGGCCCTGCGGTGCGGCTGCATATCGGGCTCGAGGACACGGCCGATCTGATCGCCGACCTCGAGGCAGGGCTGTCGGTGCTGCGGCACTTCAGCGGCTGACCGGTCCCCGCCCCGCCCGGCATTGCTGGCAGATTCCCTCGATCTCGATCGTCGCACGTTCGGCAGTGAAGCCCGCCCGCCATGTCGCGGCCGCAAGCGCCTCGCTCACCCCGACGTCCTCGATCTCCTCGACCCTGCCGCAGCCGCCGCAGATCAGGAACTGCGCGGCGTGGGGATGGTCGGCGTGCGCGTCGGCTGCACAGGCCTCGCTGCACCCCACACGGCAGCCGATGAAGGCGTTCAGACGCTCGATCCGGTGCACCAGCCGATGTTCCGTCAGGAACTCGAGGGCGCGATAGACGGTGGGAGGTGCTGCGCCGACATGGGTCGACTTGAGCCGGTCGAGAAGCGCGTAGGCTCCGAGCGGAACCGGGCTCCGGAGGATCAGCGCAAGCACCTGGCGGCGGAGCTCCGTGAGCCTCGCCCCCCGGGCCGCGCAATGCGCCTCTGCCCGCGCCAGCGCCGCGTCCAGCTCGCGATCGGACATCCCGCCACTGTAGGTGTTCACCTGCATGCGGTTATAATATAACAGGATTTGTGTTTCGCGAAGGAGCTGGCGTGACCGAACCGACCTCCCCGCAATCCGCTGCCGTCGACGACTTCCTTGCCGCCATCCGTTTCGACGCGGCAGGTCTCGTCCCCGTCATCGCCCAGGAGGCGGGCAGGGGCGAGGTGCTGATGCTCGCCTGGATGAACCGTGAGGCCATCGCAGAGACGCTCGCCAGCGGCCGCGTCACCTATTTCTCGCGAAGCCGCGGCAGGCTCTGGCGCAAGGGAGAGACCTCAGGCCAGGTGCAGCGCCTCGTCGAGCTCAGGCTCGACTGCGACGGCGATGCCCTGCTCGCGCTCGTTGAGCAGACCGGAGTCGCCTGCCACACCGGGCGGCACTCCTGCTTCTTCACGGCTTTCCGCGACGGCCGGCTCGCGGAGATCGCCGCCCCTGTCGCCGACCCGGAGGCACTCTACAGGGGGAAGAGGTGATGCAGGCCACACCTGTCACCGTGCTGACCGGGTTCCTCGGCAGTGGCAAGACGACGCTCTTGAACGCGCTTCTCCGCCGCCCCGAACTGGCCCGCACCGCCGTGCTGATCAACGAGTTCGGCGAGGTCGGGCTTGACCATCTCATGGTCGAAAAGGTGGATGGCGACATGGTTCTGCTCTCGTCGGGCTGCCTCTGCTGCACCGTGCGGGGCGAGCTCGTCGACAGCCTAAATCGCCTCGCCTCCCGAGCCGAGGCTGGGGAGATCGCGTTCGACCGGGTGGTGATTGAGACCACCGGACTCGCCGACCCGGCGCCGATCCTGCACACGCTGATGGCCGAGCCAGGGATTGCCTCCCGCTACCGGCTTGACGGCATCGTCACGACCGTCGATTCGGTGAACGGCGCCGCAACGCTCGACGCGCAGGCCGAGAGCGTCAAGCAGGCAGCGGTCGCGGACCGGATCGTCATCACCAAGTCCGACCTCGCAGGGTCGGAGGCCATCTCCGCCCTCTCCCGGCGGCTTGCCGCGCTCAATCCGGGGGCAAGGCGTATCGTCGCGGCCATGGGAGCGGTCAAGCCGTCGGAGGTCCTGAACGCCGGGCTGTTTGACCCGAGCCGCAAGACCCCCGACGTCGCCGCCTGGCTGAACGCTGAGGCTTACGGCGGGCATGGCGGCCATGATCACCACGACCACGCGCACGATCACCCGGCACACCGCCCCGGGCAGGATCCGCACGACGTCAACCGCCACGATTCGCGGATCGCGAGCTTTTGCCTGACCTTTGACGAGCCGCTGCACTGGTCGGCCATCGCCACCTGGCTCGAGATGCTGATCGTGACGCGCGGCGAGAGCCTGCTGCGCATCAAGGGCATCCTCGACCTCGTCGGCGAGAACCGGCCGATCGCCATCCACGGGGTGCAGCACCTTCTGCATCCCCCTGCTCCGCTGCCGGCCTGGCCGAAGCGGCAGGACGGATCAGACGACCGGCGGTCGCGAATCGTCTTCATCGTCCGCGACCTCGCCCGCGAGGTGGTCGAGGAGGGCCTGCGCGCCTTCCAGAAGGCCGCCGCGAAGGAGGCGGAGATCGTCGCCGGGCGCTGAGCGTCTCCCCCCGCAGCGCTTCGTTGCCGATCCGCGCCGCTCCCTCTAAGCATGCGGCATGGACGGCAACACACTCAGCATCGAGACCCTCACGGGGCCGGCGATCCTGCCGCACCTCAAGGACCTCGCGAGGCTGCGGATCGCCGTCTTCCGCGAGTATCCCTACCGCTACGAGGGGGACGCCGCCTACGAGGCGAGCTATCTTGCGCGCTACAGCCGCGACGGCGGCGCGGTTGTTCTCGTGCGTGACGGAAGCGCCGTGGTCGGCGCGGCGACCTGCCTGCCGCTCGCGGCGGAGAACGACGCCATACGCGCCCCCTTCGAGGACCATGGGCTCGACTGTTCGCGGTTCTTCTATTTCGGGGAGTCGGTGCTGCTGCCCGCCTATCGCGGGCGGGGCATTGGCCACGCCTTCTTCGACGCGCGCGAGGCGCACGCGGCGCGGCACGAGGGAATCCTCTACACCTGCTTCTGCGCCGTGGTGCGGCCCGAGAAAGATCCCCTGAGGCCTGAGGGCTACCGGCCACTTGAGGGATTCTGGCGTCGGCGCGGCTATGTGCCCTACCCTCGCCTCGTCTGCCACATGGCCTGGCGGGAGATCGGCGAGGCGGAAGAACGCCCGCACGAACTTTCCTTCTGGATCCGCCCGCTCGGCGACGCGCCGCTGCCGTGAGCCTCCCGCTGCGCCTCGCAACCCTCGCCTGGCCGGTCGGCCGCGAGCCCTTCGCAGACGCGCTCGACCGCTGGTGCGGCCTCGCTAAGGCCGGTGGAGCGGAGCTTCTGCTTCTGCCCGAATACGCTCCCTCTGCGCCTGCCTTCGCGGGAGGAGGAGGCGCCGCCGCCGAGCGGGACCGGGCTGTGGAGGCGGCGCCCGCTGCGGTCGCTGCCATGGAGGCTGAGGCTGCGCGCTCGGGACTTTGGATCGTCGGCGGAACAGTGCTGAGGCGGACCGAACGCGGCATCGTCAATGCCTGCCCGGTCGTCTCTCCCGCAGGCCTCGTCGGCTGGCAGGAGAAGCACCGGCCGACCCGCTTCGAACGCGCCGCCTGGTCGCTCGCAGACGGAGCGCCGCCCTCGGTATTCGCCACCCCCTGGGGAAGGATCGGCGTCGTCATCTGCTACGATTCCGAGTTCCCCCCGCTCGTGCGTGCCCAGGTGCTCGCGGGAGCCTGGCTCGTTCTCGTCCCTGCCTCGACCGACAGCCGCGCAGGCGCCACGCGCGTCACCGTCTCCGCCCGCGCCCGCGCGATCGAGAACCAGTGCTTCGTCGGCGTCGCCCCCACGGTCGGCGATGCGCCCTGGTGCGAAAGCCTCGACAGCAACCGCGGACGCGCCGGCATCTACGGCCCAGCGGACTTCGGCTTCGCCGATGACGGCATTGTCGCCGAAGCGGACGAGGACTCTCCTGGTCTCGTGTTCGCCACGCTCGACCCGGCTCGGCTCACGGCCGTGCGCGAGAAGGGCGCGGTCGCCAACCACGCCGACTGGCCCGAAGCCGTGCCCCCCTGCCCCGTGGTCGTGCCGGGGGCGAGAGCAGCATGACGGGCCATGACCTGACCCTGCGCGCGGCGAAGGCGCCGGGCGCGATCCCCGTCGAGACAACGCCGTCTGCATTCGCGGTCAAGGCAGGAGGGCGCCTCGCGGCGATCCTCCGTCCGAAGGCAGGGCCCTCAGTGCTCCCCCCCGCGTGAGCCTCGTCTATCTCGTCGCCGGCGAGGCGTCGGGGGACGTGCTCGGCAGCCGCCTGATGGCAGCGCTTGCGGCGCGCCGGCCCGGGATCCGCTTTGCCGGCGTCGGCGGGCCGCGTATGCAGGC
>Ga0308417_1000024_pt1 | contig 137864 bp, 109 predicted proteins | sample HotsprSampleOS65_FD_203528 | JGI IMG/M metagenome (GOLD analysis project Ga0308417, IMG submission 203528) | Hot spring phototrophic mat microbial communities from Octopus Spring, Yellowstone National Park, Wyoming, United States - 20090730_OS65 ... | reverse complement strand
GTCGCATTCGCCAGGAAACCGTCTTCGCCGGGTCGCGGCGGGTGCGGCCGGCCCTCATGACCTCGGCCACCACCATCTTGGCCCTGCTGCCGGTGCTCACCTCCTCGGGGCGGGGCAGCGACATCATCCGGAAAACCTCAGTTGAAAACGAAGACAGGGCGGCGAAGAGCCTGAGCTGACGATCTTGGGCGTCGTGGGCGCCACGGTCGGGGGGGTGCAAGAGGAGGCAGGTTTGAGAGTTGGGCAAGTGTTGCCACAGTTGGCAGGGCAGCGATTCGTTCGAGCAGAGCGGCGAAACGCTCTCGCCATCGGCCCCGGAGGCCCAAGCGGAGCACTGGTGTGCGACCGGCCGCACCAAGGATTGCACCGATGACCAGGGTTGTGCGGCGAACGGTCGCCAGCTGTGGCGTTTCATCGCGCAGGACGTGTCGTTTGAACAGCTGCATGAGGTTGAACAGCAGGCAGATCAAGCGAAAGACCGCCTCTGTCCCGAAGAACGAGTACAGGCAGAAGCCGTTGATCGAATAGTCCCGCTTGAGTTCTTTGATCCGGTTTTCGCTGTCAGCACGGCCGTTGTAGAAGCGCCAGACCTCTTCTGGCGGACCACCCAGCGAAGTAATGACCGCGTGGTAGGTGTAGTCCGGATCGTCGAACAGGCGGCGGCCACGAGCCTCGGGGCGCCTGCGAATCTCCTCCCGTATGAAGACCAAGCGGCGTGGGCGGGACCACTGGTAGCTTTGATAGCTGATCTCTCCTGCCTCCAGACCTAGACCGAAGGCGCGCCACTGCGGGACCCGACGCACGGCCCGCCTTACGAGCGGGTTCATCCGCACAGCGATCGCGTAGTCCACGCCGCGCGATTCGAGCTCGTCGAGGAGGGCGGTTTCAAAGAACCCTGCGTCGGCACGAATCGCTCGTACGCGCGTGCCTGCTCGCGCCAGCACCTCCGCCAAGAACTGCCTCACCCCACGAGCGCTGGAGGTGTTGCCGCTGCGCAGCCAGCCGTGCACGATCGTCTTGGCGCCCGCTGCCATCGCCAGCAGCGGGTGGTGCGACGGCCGTCCATGCTTGCGCGGGTTGTGCCCTTTCAGACTCCCTTCCTGCTTGCCATAGCGCTCGAAGACGGTCGAGTCGAGGTCAATCACCTCGCCTTCTGGCGGCTCCTTGACGGTGCTCGTGACCAGGGGGGTGAGCACGTCACTCATATGCTCCACCTGGCTTTGGGCGAAGCCGCCGAAATACCGGGTGAGGGTCATCGCGGACGCCACTCGCTTCACACCAAGCACGCCGCGGATAACCTCGTCATGCCGGATCCGCTCCACATGCGAGAACCGACCTCCACCCGTCAGAACCGTCGCAAAGAGGCTCAAGGCGATGTCCTCGACCGGCACCTGGTTCGGTGACCGCCGCCCGTTTGGAAGCGCCGACTTCAGAAACCTCCGTACACCCAGACGGTCCAAAAACCGAACCACGCCCACCAGTCCACCCCACCCACTCACCGGCCGCCCCGTGTACTCGACTCTCAGCTCGCCCAGCCCGCTCTTTTTGCAATAATTCGTGCGCACCGTTCTGTCCCTCCTTGCGGTATCACCGCGTTTCTGCAACCCGATGATACCCAGGATCTTCAGAACGGTGCCTCGCTCCTTCTATTGGTCAACTGTGATTTTCCGGCTAATCAAGGGGCACGGAGTGTCATGGCCCATTTCGTGGCCTCGGCCAACGCGATCGCCAGAGAGAAGCTCAAGAGTGTTCCTATGAGGACGTACTCGGCCAGTTTCTGGTTCTTGGCCTCCTCGAAACGCAGAATCGACTTCGCCGCCACGAGAAAGCCTATGCCCGCCGGCTGGTCGATGATGAAGAGGCAGCTCAACGCCAGTTCGAGCTGGCCGATACACCTTCCACCGCCGTTCAGGTCGCCGAGCTCCGGGTTGTCGTCGTCCACCGGGCGCTGGGTGAACGTGCCCACGCAGAAACCCGCACCCGGCACGGTCGCCACCCGACCGCCCACGGCAACGGTGAGCGGCCATCCGGTGCCAACAAAGGCCGGCACTGATGAGGCCACTTACCGGCGCAGGATTTTCTCCATCGGCTTGCCCTTGGCCAGCTCATCGATCAACTTGTCCAGCACGCGCACCTTACGCATCAGGGGGTCCTGCACCTCTTCCACCCGCACGCCGCACACCACGCCCGTGACCAGGGCACCCTTCGGGTTGAACGCGGGCGCCTGGGCGAAAAACGTCGCCACGTCGCAGCCCCGGCGCAGCTGCTCGGCCAGGTCTGCTGGGGAGTAGCCGGTGAGCCAACAGATGATGCGGTCCACCTCCGCCTGGGTGCGGCCCTTGCGCTCGGCCTTCTGCACGTACAGCGGATACACGCTTGCGAAGCTCATGGTGAAGATGCGCTGCGCGCCCATGGCACTGCCTCCCGTCCCGTCGTTTCGAGTGCCCAATTTAATTTTCATCACCTGCCCGGGGGCCCGGCGGGGCCTCCACACCGGCAGGTGCTCCATCGCCAACTACAGGTTCGCGAAACAGGAGGGGGGGTCCACGGGGTGCTCGAGGAGGTCGAGGGAGCGCAGCTGGGCCACCAAGGTGCGCCAGCGTTCCTCGCTCATGGCCCCCAGGCCGTGGGCCCGGGTGACGTCGCTTTCCAGCAAGGGCTGTTGCACCTCCGCGGCCGCCGCGAAGGTCTCCAAGTCCATGGCGGTATTGAGGGCCGCCATTACCCGATTGGTAGGAGCCGGGTCGGCGAGATAGCTCTGCCAGCCGGCACGCAGGGCGGCCACGAAGCGGCGCACAGTATCGCGCCGGGAGGCTAGGAACTCCTCGCGGGTGACGAGTACCGCCGCATAGGGATCGAACCCCGTATCGGCGATGAGCAGCACCCGGGGTTCGACTCCCTGCCGGCGGGCGGCGATGGGCTCGGCGAAAACGAAGCACTGCATGGCCACGTCCCGCTGGCGGGGGTCCAGGAACTGAGCCATGGCGCCGCTGCCGTAGGGGACGATGCGGGTGGGGCCGAGACCGTACTGGCGCTGCAGCCACTTGAGGTAGGCGAGCCCGGGCTGGGCGATGAGGGTGCCGCCCGAGGCCAGGAGCTCGGGGATGCTATTCACCCCCCGGTCGGCGCGCACCATGATGGCCTGAGGGGAGGTCTGGTAGGTGGCGAAGACCGCTACGACCTTGGCCCCCTTGGCGCGCAGCGTCACCACCTCGTCCGCCGCCGCCACCGCCAGCTCCACGCGTCCCGCGGCGGCCATTTGCACCGCCGGCACGTCGGGCCCACCTTTCAGGATCTCCACCTCGAGGCCGTGGGCGGCGAAATGGCCGCCCTCGCGGGCCGCGTAGATGCCGCCGAACTCCGGCTCAGGTAACCAGTTGAGCTGCAGGCGCAGCTTCTCCGCCGGCGCTACGGCACAGGCGGCGCACCCCCCGATGATGGCCAATGCCAGCGTCACGGCCTTCATCCATCGTCCCTCCCTATCTGGAGCAACAGGCCCCGCTGGCCTCCCCTTCCGCCGGCGGATGGGCTCACGGGCGCTCCTGTTCGGAAGCGTGCCAGTGGCGCAGGGCCAACCGCGCCGCCGCCCCCACCCCGACGAACAGCGCCAGGCCCAGCAGGGAGGCCAGGCCCACGGCGGCGAACAGCCGGTCGGTGTGGGACTCCCGGGCAAAGGTGAGGGCCAACATGCCTAGCCCGGCGTCCTCGCCCGCGTAGGAGGCGACAAACTCCCCTACCACCGCCCCGATCACCGCCAATCCGGCGGCGACCTTCAAACCCGCAAAGATCGCCGGCAGGGCCCAGGGCAGGCGCAGCTTGACCAGCCGCGCCCAACAACTGGCGCCGTAGAGGCGGAAGAGATCCTCCAAAGGAGGATCCACCGAACGCAGCCCGGTCACCGTGTTGACAATCACTGGAAACACCGAGACGATGAACGCCGCCACCGCCACCGGGCGCACACCGTACCCGAACCACACCACCAGCAGCGGCGCGATAGCCACCAACGGCACGGTTTGCAGCAGCACGGTGAACGGGTACACCGCCCGCTCCACCCAGCGGGCGGAGGCGATGAGCACCCCGGCCGCCACCCCCACGGTGGCGGCCAGAACGAACCCCGAGACGGCGGCCTGACCGGTGAGCAGCGCCCCGCGGCTCAAGGGGGCGGCGTGGGTAGCCAAGGCGGCGGCGATACGCGAGGGGGGCGGCAGCAGGTAGAGGGGCACCTGCAGCAGATGGGTCAGCGCCTCCCACAGGGCGTTGCCCACCAGAAAAGCCGCCAGCGGGGGCAGCCCCTTGCGCATCGCCCTCCTCACGGCGTGCCCCACTCCCGCACCACCCCGGCGAGCCGGCGCACCAACTGGTTGAAGGCGACGGTGGTGCGCAGGGAGGCGGTGCGGGCCTCGGGCAGCGCCACCCCCACCTCGGCCACCACCCGCGCCGGGCGCGGCGACAGCACCACCACCCGCTGGGCCAAAAACGCCGCCTCCACCAGGGAGTGGGTGACGAACAGCACGGTCATGCGCCGCCGTCGCCACAGCTCGTAGAGCTCCTCGTCCAATCGGCTGCGGGTGAGCTCATCGAGGGCGGCGAAGGGCTCGTCCAGCAGCAGCAGGCGCGGTTCGGTGACCAGCGCGCGGGCCAACGACGCCCGCATGCGCATCCCCCCTGACAGCTGCGCCGGAAAGCGCTGGAGAGCGTCGCCCAACCCCACCTGAGCCAAGGCCGCCTGGGCGGCCTGCCGGCGCTCGCCCCGCGGCGCGCCCTTGAGCTCCAGCGGCAGCTCCACGTTGGCCAGCACGTTGCGCCAGGGGAGCAGGTGGGCATCTTGGAAAACGTACGCCACACGCCCCTGCGCCCTCTCCACGCGCACGCGGCCGGCCTGGGGCAGGTCCAGCCCAGCCACTAGGCGCAGCAGCGTCGATTTGCCACACCCGGAAGGTCCGAGAATGGCCACGAACTCCCCCGCCGCCACCGTGAGGGTCACCTCCTCCACTGCCACCATCCCGCCCGGGAAGACGCGCCGCACCCCCTCCAGCTCCACCTGTGCGCCCCCCGCCTGCGCCTCAGCTCCCATGGCGGGCCCATTGTGCGCGTCCCGCCCCCGCCCCTCAAGGGCCCCAAATCTCCCCCCACCTTTGCAAGCCGCGCTGGCAAACCCTATCTTGGTACGCGAGAGGTGGACGCCATGAAAGCTGCAGTGAGTTTTGCAACGACCTTGTTGGGTATCACCCTCACCCTACCCGCCGCCGGCCAGGGGCGCGGCGGCGCCCCCATCGCCCTGGAGCGGGAGCCCTACTTCCCTTTGGAGGCGGGTAACCGCTGGACCTACCAGGTGAGTGGCCCCGGCTCGGTAAAGAACGTGGTGGTGGAAGCCACCGCGGCGCCGCCCGCCACCTCCCCGCTGGAGGTGGGGTGGGTGGTGCTGAAGGAGTACTTCCCTGGGCCGCCCCGCACGGTGCGACGACTGCCGGGGGACGTGGTGGTGGAGAAGGGCGAGAGCTCCCGCCGCGACCTGCTCTGGTATTCGCTGCGCGTGCCCAACCTTTCGTGGCGACTGGAGTTGGCCGGTTCGCTCGAGCAGGATGCCGTGCTCACCTGTCTGAACGGCGCTCGCTTGGCGGTGGCCGAAACCGACGGGGTGGTGCGCGTGCCCGCGGGGGAATTCCGCCGCGTGGTTAAAGTGCGTTGGCAAAGCCAGTGCGCCGATGCCGGCATCCTGGCGGAGTGGTTCGCCCCTGGGGTGGGACTGGTGCGTCGAGAGCTCGCCAGCATCGCCGGGCCGGTGATCTGGGAGCTGCTGGAGGCCAACGTGGCACAGCGCCCCATCCCGGCGTACCGCTACGGCGTGGAGCTGCGCCTGGAGCACCCCCGCGTTACCGTCAACCGCATGCCGGGGCCTAACCCGCCCCAACCCCCTACCCTGCGGGGTGTTCTGACCGTGGTAAACCTCTCCACGGATCCGGTGAGCCTGGTGTTTTCCGGCTGTCCTTCCCTGGTGGCCGTGGTTCGCGATGAAACGGGCAAGGACGTGCTGCGCACCCGCGTGGAGGGCAGCGGCTGCTGCACCTGTGCCGTGCTGGCCCCGGTGGCGGTGCGAGGGATTTGGGGGCTGCCGTTCTCCCTGCGCCTCGCCCGTCCCGACGGCTCCCCTCTGGCCAACGGCCGGTACAGCGTGGAGGCGTACTTCGAAACGGTGGGGCCGGAGGAGCTGCGGCCCGGGGCGCGGGCGGGGCTGGAGGTTCATTCGGTCTACTGAGGGGGGCCGCCTCGCCGGGCGGCTTCCCAGATGGGGTACAGTGGCGCTATGGGAACGCCTTCCCGGGGACGAGGAGCCTCTGGTTCCCCTTGCCGGCGCCATGGGTGCCATGGGTGCTGCCTGGACACCCGCATGACCCTCACCGAGGCGGACGTGGCGCGTCTGGAGGCGGCCGGGGAGCGCTGCTTTTACCGGGTCGCCGAGGACGGTTCCTGGCAGCTGGTCAACGTGGAAGGGCGTTGCGTGTTCCTCTCACCCAGCGGGACGTGCACCGTGTACCAGCTGCGCCCGGAAGGGTGCCAGTTGTACCCCCTGGTGCTCGACCTAGGTTCGGGCCGCGTGGTGCGCGACCCGTTCTGCCCCCACCGGCGGGAGTTCCCCAGCTCGCGCCAGGCTCGCCAGCGCGTCCAGGACTCGGTGGCCAGGGAAGCGGACGAGGCTCGCCGACGCCGGCTGGCCGGGCACGGACCGTGACCAAGATCCACACCCTCGTCCTGGTTACACTGGCGATGGTGTACGCCGTGGCGGCAGCGGGAGGGGGTTGTGGCGAGGCAGCTCTCCGGTGACCCTAGGGAGGTGGCGATGTTCAGAAAGGTTTATGACTTCGTGGCTGACTTTCGGGAGGAGAGCGAGGCCACCGGCAAGCTGCTGGCGGCCCTCACCGATGCCTCCCTGGCGCAGCGGGTAAGCCCCGAGGGTCGCTCCCTGGGGCAAATCGCTTGGCATATCACCTTAACGCTGGGCGAGATGCTCGCCCACGCCCAACTCGCCGTGGCGGGGACGCCGGCGGACGCGCCCGTGCCGGCCACGGTGGCCGAGTTGGTGGCGGCCTACCGCCGGCAGGCGCAGGCGGCGGTCACGGCGGTGGCGGAGGCGTGGAACGACGCCATGCTGGCAGAGGAGATCCCCATGTACGGGGAGTCGTGGCCGCGGGGCAAGGTGCTGTCGGCGCTCATCCGCCACGAGGTCCACCATCGCGGGCAGATCACCGTGCTGGCCCGCCAAGCGGGAGTGGTCATCCCCGGGGTCTACGGGCCGGCGCGGGAGGAGTGGGCGGCGTTGGGGATCTCCGCCCCCTGGTAGGCTCTGCTCGACCGCTGCACGGACCGCTCGCCACCCGCTGCGGACGCGCCGCCCAAGGGCTCGACGCCAGCAAGGGGGGTGTTTTTCACCGGGCGGTCAGGGTGGCCACCGTCTCCACGTGCGCCGTCTGGGGGAAGAGATCCACGCAGCGCACCTCGGCGAGCTGAAAACGGGCGGCCAGAAGGTGCACGTCGCGGCCCAGCGTCGCCGGATCGCACGACACGTACACCAGCCGGCGCGGGGGGTGCGCCAGGAGGGTGGCGATCACCGCCCGGCTCAGGCCCCCCCGGGGCGGGTTCACGATCACCGCCGCGGCAGGGAGGGCCGCAGCAAGATGCCGCTCCACCGCCCCGGTCACCACCTGGAACCCTCCGGCTCGGCGCGCCTCCGCCGCCGCCTGGGGGTGGCCCTCCAGGGCGACCACGCGGGCCCCGGCGCGGGCCAGCCGCCGAGACAGGATGGCGACCCCGGCGTAGGCTTCCACCACCTGGAGACCCACCACGGCTCCGATCTGCCGCTCTACCTCCTGGTAAAGGAGAGCTGCCGCCTCCCGGTTGACCTGGAGGAAACTGTCGCCAGCCACGCGCACGGGCTCGCCGGCCATCTCGTCCGCTGCCGGCGCCCCCAGCAGGCGGTGCAGCCGGCCATCCCCCCGTCGCTGCCACACCCCTGCCCACGGTCCCGAGGCGGCCGCCAGCAAACGAACGTCCCAGCCGCTCCCGCCCCCCGCCACGGTCAGCAGTCTCTGACCGTCGGCGGTGGCGCGAACCGTGAGGTGTGCCTCCTCCCCGGCCGGCGGCAAGAGGTCCGGACGCGCTGCCCAGGCCGCGCGCAGGCGCGCCCACCCCTGGGACACCGCCGGCTCAGGCAGGAGGCAGCGATCGTCCACGTCGACGAGGCGATCCGGCTCGCCGAGGGCGTGCAGACCGGCCACCACGTCGCTGCCGTGGCGGCGCACCACGAAGGTCATGCGGTTGCGGTAGCGCCACGGCCGCGGCGCCGGGATGACCTGGGGCGATGCCGGCAGCTCCACCCCCCCCAGGCGGACCAGGGCTTGGGCCACGATGTCGGCCTTGGCGCGCCGCTGGGCCTCCTCGGTGAGGTGCTGCAAGGTGCAGCCGCCACAGTCCTCGTACAACGGGCACGGCGGTCCCCGGCGGCCCTCCCCCGGCCGCCGCAGTTCCACCAGGCGAGCCCGAGCCCAGCGGCGGTGCCGGTGGGTGATGGCCACCTCCACCACGTCGCCGGGCGCGGTGCGGTGGACGAAAACTGTGCACCCGTTGGGGAGGCGTCCCACTCCCTCGCCCCCGGCGGCGATGGCACGAATGGTCACCACGCCGGGAGAGTAGGCCATTGCTTCCAGCGGTGGAACCACCCGGCACGGGGGCGGTTCACCGTCGGCCGACTAGCCGCGCAGCTCCGCCAGCTTGGCGCGCACCGCCGCGGCGTGGCCGTCGGCCTTGACGTTGGGCCAGTGGTAAGCGATGCGCCCCTGGGGATCGATGAGCACAGTGGAACGCACCACGCCCTGCACGGCCTTGCCGTACATTTTCTTCTCTCCCCACGCCCCGTACTGCTCCAGCACCCGGTGGTCGGGGTCGGACAGCAGCCGCACCTTGAGGTCGTACTTGGCGATGAACTTGGCGTGGCTGGCCGGCGAGTCGGGGCTACACCCCAACACCACCGCGTCCAGACCGGCGAACTCTTCCAGGGACTCGGTGAACTGACACGCTTCGGTGGTACAGCCGGGGGTATCGTCCTTGGGGTAGAAGTACAGCACCACCCACTTCCCGGCCAACTCCTTAAGAGATACCCGTTGCCTGTCTTGATCTTCCAGCTCGAACTCCGGCGCCGCACTACCCACCGCCAAACCAACCGGTGCCATTGACGATCCTCCTCTCAATGCTCGCAACACACGCGCCGCCGCACCCCTTCCCGGCGCGCAACCTCTCTCCCCCCAATGCGTACCTTCCCCGGGGAGGACGCCATGCTGACCTTTGTACTTTGGCTCATCCTGTTGGTGCTGTGCTGGCCGCTGGCGCTGCTGGCGCTCATCCTCTATCCGCTGGTGTGGCTCCTCTTGCTCCCTTTTCGACTTGTCGGCATTGCCGTCAGTGGCGTTTTCCAACTGCTGCGCGCCATCATCCTCCTCCCCGCCCGTCTGCTGCGCGGACCACAGGCGCTGTAGCAGGCCGCCGACCTTTCGACCGCCGTGGAGGTGTGGCACCATGGCGGTATGAGTACCGATGCCGTCCTACCCTTCTCACTGCTCAGCGAGGACGACCTGTTTCTCTTCAACCAGGGGACCCACTTCCAGAGTCACACTAAGCTGGGAGCTCACCCCTGCCGGGTGGACGACCTAGCCGGCACCTTCTTCGCCGTGTGGGCCCCCAACGCCAACTGGGTGTCGGTGATTGGCGACTTCAACGGCTGGGACACCGCCCGTCACCCTCTGCGCCCGCGCGGCTCCTCCGGCATCTGGGAAGGGTTCATCCCGGGTGTGCGCCGCGGAGCCACGTATAAGTTCCACATCGGCTCCCATCACCGCGGCTACCGCGTGGACAAGGCTGACCCCTACGGGCTGCTGCACGAGACGCCGCCGCGCACCGCGTCGATCGTGTGGGATCTGGATTACACCTGGGGTGACGGGGAGTGGATGCGCACCCGCGCTCAGCGCAACCGCTTAGGTGCACCCATGTCCATTTACGAGGTGCACTTGGGCTCGTGGATGCGCGTCCCGGAGGAGGGGCACCGGCACCTCACCTACCGGGAGCTGGCCGACCGCCTGGTGCCCTACGTGGCCGACATGGGGTTCACCCACGTGGAGCTGCTACCGGTCATGGAACACCCCTTCTACGGCTCGTGGGGGTATCAGACCACCGGCTACTTTGCCCCCACCTCCCGCTACGGCACCCCGCAGGATTTTATGGCCCTCATCGACCGCTTCCACCAGGCCGGCATCGGCGTGATCCTGGATTGGGTGCCCTCCCACTTCCCCACCGATGAACACGGGCTGGCTTTCTTCGACGGCACTCACCTGTACGAGCACGAGGATTTGCGCCTCGGCCTTCACCCCGACTGGAACTCATACATCTTCAACTACGGCCGCCACGAGGTGGCGTCATTCCTGCTCTCCTCCGCCTACCACTGGCTGGACGCGTACCACGCCGACGGCCTGCGGGTGGATGCCGTCGCCTCCATGCTCTATTTGGACTACTCTCGCAAGCCCGGCCAGTGGATCCCCAACCGCTACGGCGGCAACGAGAACCTGGAGGCCATCGACTTCCTCCGGCGGCTCAACGCCATGGTGTACGAGCGCTTTCCAGACGTGCAAACGATCGCCGAAGAGTCCACCGCCTGGCCCATGGTCTCCCGTCCGACCTACCTGGGCGGTTTAGGCTTCGGGCTGAAGTGGGACATGGGTTGGATGCACGACACCCTGAAGTACTTGGCGCTGGATCCGGTGCACCGCAAGTACCACCACAACCAGCTCACCTTCCGCATGCTCTACGCCTGGACAGAAAACTACTGCCTGCCCCTTTCCCACGACGAGGTGGTGCACGGCAAGGGCTCGCTGTTGGGCCGGATGGCCGGTGACCCCTGGCAAAAGTTCGCCAACCTGCGGTTGCTGCTGGCCTACATGTTCACCCAGCCGGGCAAGAAACTGCTGTTCATGGGCGGCGAGCTGGCGCAGTGGCGGGAGTGGGACCACGAGTCCAGTCTCGACTGGCACTTGCTGGCCTACGACACGCACCGCGGCGTCAATCAACTCCTCCGCGACCTCAACCAGTTGTACCGCGACGCACCCGCCCTGCACGCCCTCGACTGCGACCCCCGCGGGCACGAGTGGATCGACGCCAACGACTCCGACACCTCGGTCCTCACCTACTTGCGCTGGGACGAGGAGCGCCGCACCCCCGTCCTGGTGGCGTGCAACTTCACCCCCGTCCCCCGGCACGGCTATCGCGTGGGGGTGCCCCGCAGCGGCTACTGGCGCGAGGTGCTGAACACCGACGCCGCCATCTACGGTGGCTCCGGCCTTGGCAACTTGGGAGGGGTAACCACCCAGGACCTCCCCTGGCACGGCCGCGACCACTCGCTGACGGTGCTGCTGCCGCCCCTCGCCGCGGTGGTTTTCGCCTGGCACGGGTGAGACCGCCGCCGCGCTGGCACTGCTAGGCTGTGCCAGCATGGAACGCCTCGCCCTGCGGGCCGCTCGGCCGCACGCCGCCGACCTTGGGGAGATGCTTCGCTTGGCGGTGCCGGTGGTGGTGGTGCAGGTGGGGCTGGTGGCCATGGGCACGGTGGACACCATGGTGGTGGGGCGGCTGTCCTCCCAGGCGCTGGCGGCCGTCGCCCTGGGCAATCTCTACTTCTTCTCGCTGTGCGCCTTCGGTATGGGAACCCTGCTCGCCCTCGACCCGGTGGTGGCGCAGGCGGTGGGGGCGGGCCACGAGGCGGCGGTGCCGGCAGCGGTGCGGCGGGGGTTGTTGCTGGCGGCGCTGCTGGCCCTCCCCACGGCGCTGCTGCTGCTCCCGGCCGAACCGGTGCTGCGCCTGCTGCGCCAGCCCGAGGAGGTGATCCCCACGGCGGCCGCCTATGCCCGGGTCTGCGCCCCCGGAGTGCCGGCGTTCTTCGCCTTCTTGGTGTTGCGGCAGACGCTGCAGGCGCGCCAGCGCTTGCGGCCGGTGGTGGCGGCGATCCTGGCCACCAACCTGGTGAATCTGGGGCTCGACTGGGTGCTGGTCTTCGGCGTCCCCGGGGTGATCCCCTCCCTGGGGGCGGTGGGTTCGGCGTGGGCATCCACCGCCTGCCGCTTCCTCCTGGCGGCGTGGCTACTGGTGGTCCTGGCGCGGGAGATTCCGGTATGGCCGCGCCGGCTCGAGCCGGTGGCGTGGCGACCGCTGCTCGCCCTGCTGCGCCTGGGCGCGCCCATCGGCGTGCAGTTTCAGTTGGAATTTGCCGCCTTTGGCGTCATCGCCCTGCTCATGGGGCTGCTGGGTACGGTAGAAATGGCCGCCCATCAGGTGGCGCTCAATCTGGCGTCTCTGACCTTCATGGTGCCGCTGGGGATCTCGGCGGCGGCAGCGGTCAAGGTGGGCCACGCCATCGGGGCGGGGGACCAGGCGCGGGCGCTGCGCGCCGCGGCGGCGGCACTGCTCTGCGGCGGCGGCTTCATGACCTTAAGCGCCCTCACCTTGCTGTCCGTTCCCGGCTGGCTGGCGAGGGCCTACACCGACGTGGGCGAGGTGGCCGCCCTGGCCGCAACGCTCATCCCCATCGCCGGGTTCTTTCAGGTTTTCGACGGCCTGCAGGTGGTCTCCACGGGCGTGCTGCGCGGCGCCGCCGACACCCGCGCCCCCATGGTCATCAACGTCCTGGGGTTCTGGCTCTTGGGCATGCCCGCCAGCGTGCTCCTCGGGTTCCGTCTCGGTCTCGGTCCGGCAGGCCTGTGGTGGGGGCTGGTGGTGGGACTGGCCGCCGTGGCCCTGCTCCTGCTGGCGCGCACCTCTTGGCGCCTGCTCCGGGGTGTGGCCCCGGTGCAGCTGTCGTGACGGGGCGCCGTCGCTACCAGTACTTTTCCGCGTGGATCTGGCCCGGAGTCGAACGGCTGTGCAGGCGATACCCTTGCGACTCCAAAAGCGCCGTCATCTCTTCGACCATCTCAGGGTTGCCGCACAGCAGCACGTGGGTGTGTTCAGGGCTGGGCTCCACACCCCAGCGGCGCGCCACCTCCCCCGCGGTCCACGCGTCCTGCACGCGGCCGGCAAACCCAAGCCAGGGCGAGGGCTCCGCCTCCGGGCGCGACACCACGGGAATGTAGGACAGATGCGGAAACGACCGCTCCATCCAGATCAGCTCGTTGCGGTACCCCAAATCCCAGGAGTGGCGCGCCCCGTGAATGACCGCGACGCGGCGGGCCGGCTCCTCCAGCAGACGGCTGCGCAGCATGCTCACGTACGGGGCGAGGCCGGTGCCGGTGGCTACCAACACCAGGTTGGCGTGCGCCGGCACGGCATCGAGGGTGAATACGCCGCTCACCTTGGGGGACAGCCACACGCGGTCCCCCTCCTGGAGGGCGAACAGGCGCGGCGACAGCGTGCCCGAGCGCACCAAGGCCACGTACAGCTCCAGGTACTCCTTCTGGCGCGATGACGAGGCGATGGAGTACGACCGCCGCAGCAGCTTCTCCGGCGGCGGAGGATCCTCCTCGCCGTTGGCCTCGGGGCAACGGGGGGCCGAGCCGGGCAAACCGATCACCGCGAACTGGCCGGGCTTGAAGTCCGGCAGCTCCCAGCCGTCCGGCGCCACTCGCAGGATCATGAGCCCCGGGGCGACGCGGCCAATGCCGGTGACCACAGCGTTCAATTCAGCAGCCATGCACCTCCTCCATCACGACCCGTCAACCACGTTGCCCGCTCTCCTACTCCCGCGACGCGCCGGCGAACAGGGAGCGACCGCTCTTCACCGCCCACGCCGTGGGAAAAGCGCTGTGCAACACCCATTCCCCCCCGGCGGTGGGGCGCACCGAGCCGCTGCCAAGGGTCAGACCAGCGTGGCGCACCAGCACGAAGCCCCCTCCCCGGCACCAGGCCCCTTGCGCGGCGGTGAGGGGAACCGCGCGCCGCGCCAGGAACGCGTCGGTCTGCGGTTCATCCAGCTCGAGCACGTGATCCCGGGCGGCAGCACCCAGCAGCAGAGCAGCCGGCGTGGTCAGCCGCGGCACGGCGCCCGCCGTCTCCAGGAAGGGCAACCCGACGCTTTCCGGCCGCGGGTGCACCGGGGCGCGCAGCGCCCGGGAGGCCAGCGCCAGGGTGCGGGTGTTGGCGCGAAATACCACGAAGCGATCCTCTATCTCCTGGGCCGAAAGCCCATAGCGCTCCACCCCCGCCCGCCACTGGGACGGCGGCACCGGGGGCAGCGGCGCCGGCTCGCTGGCCGGCACCGTCTCCTCCCCCAGCTTCTCCAGCACAGCCACGAAGAACCCGCCGGTGTCGTTTTCGTGGGGGTAGATACGGCAGGTCAGGGCGACCTCCGGCACGAATCGCCTCCCCTGCCAGGCCTCCACGCCGGGGCGGGTTCGCAGGCCCGGCACCTCCACCGGCAGCACCCGCACGCTGCCCGGCGGAGCCGCCCGCAGCACCGCGTCCAACACGCCCTCGTTCTCCTCCGGGGCGTAGGTGCAGGTGGAGTACACTACCCGGCCCCCTGGGCGGCACAGCTGGAGCGCCCGGGCAAGGAGCGCCCGTTGCGTCGCTGCCAGGCGCTCCCACCGTGCCGGACGGGTGGCGCGCAGCAGATGGGCGTGCTTGCGCGTCGTCCCCTCGCAGGAGCACGGTGCGTCCACCAGCACACGGTCGAAAGTACCCACGGCGGAGGGGAGGTTGCCGCCACCCGCGGCGATGGTGGCGCAGCACGCCACCCCCAGGCGGTGCAAGTTGTACTGCAGCGCCCCCAACCGGCGGATGCTGGGATCCACCGCCACCACGGTGCCGCAGTTGTCCATGTGCACGGCCGCTTGCGCGGTCTTGTTGCCGGGCGCCGCACACAGGTCCAGGATGCGCTCCCCGGGCCGGGGATCCAACAGCACCACCGGGAGCAGCGAGACCTCTTCTTGCACGTGGTAGGTGCCGCCCAAAAACTCCACCGTCAACCCCAGGGAGCCGCCATCGGAGACCCGCAGCCCCCGCGGATACCAGGGCAGGGCCTCCACCGCAAAGCCGCGCGCCGCCAGCCGCCGCGCCAGCTCCTCGGGAGTTGTACGCAGGGTATTGACCCACAAGCACTTCGGCAGTGGACGAGTGGAGGCTGCGAGAAACTCTTGAAAATCTGGCACGATGCCGCGGTAGCGTGAGAGCACCGCGACTTCCCTCGCCATGGCTCCCGCCGGCCTCCGCGAACCGGCGCGTTACTCCGGAAGCCCGAAGCTGCGCACCGCCTCCGCCTCGTCTTCGAACACCTCCATAAGCGGCAAGACTTGCGCCAGGTGGAGGGTCGAGCGCAGGCGGTCCCCCGGACGCAGCAGCTTCAGCCTGGCGCCCAGGCGACCGGCCAGTTTCCAGCTGGCCACTAGCTCGCCGACCCCGGCGCTGTCTAGGCGACCGACGTCGCTAAGGTTGAGCAAGATGGCGCGACACTCCCCAGCCAGGAGCCGGTTCACCTCCTCCCGCAGCACCTCGTCACCCACACCAGCGACCAGGTCGCCGCGCAGATCCACGATGGTTACGCCGTTGACGTCCCGAGCGCTGGCGTTCATACCGTCATTGTAGACACCAACCTCAAGGTGAGGACGGTCTGGAGGGGGTCACGATGGTGGTGGGAAACGGCGCTACCACCGATCCCGCCTTGCCCTCCGAGGTAACCCGCCCGGCGCCTGCCTTTTCCACCTCATCGATGCGGATGATTGCACCGATGGGCAGGAAGAAGCGCTTGACGCCGGCAAACTCCACCTTCACGCGCTCCTCCGAGGAGTCCACCAGCACCTGGGAGCGCTCGCCGAACAACAGCTCCTCCACCTCCACAAACCCGAGCATCTCGGCGGATGAGACCTTGCGCGCGTACACCTCATACACCTGGTTCTGATTATGAAAGATAACCTTAAATACGCGCTTCTCTCGCGGTGCCATGAGCTCTCCCACCCATCACCATAGCACGACGCTCACTCCGCCGGCGAGGTCTGGTTCTGCTGTGCGTGGAACTCCTGCAGAAGCTCGCGCAGCTGCGCCGAGGTGAGGTACTTCAAGGCCACCGCCACCTCCCCGAACTTGACCCGCTTGCGCTTCTGCAGGTCCAACAACTCATCCAGCTGCGCCTGGGTGAGAAACCCCAACTCCACCGCCAGTTCGCCGAACCGGCGGCCGCTGCGCGCCTGCGCTTCCAGAACCTGGCCGATCTGATAGAAGTCCATGTAGCTGTAGAGATACGCCAGGGTGCCGAGCCACACGTTGGTTTTGATCTGCGCGTCGGCGATCGTATCCACGTCTTGCTGGCTCAGGATCCCCTTGCTCATGAGATACTCCCCGAACCGCATGTCGGCCTCCCAATGATCAACCATTCTCACCTGGCCGCAACAGAGCCGCAAGGGCGCCCGGCCGGCCCACTTACCGGCGAACCCGAAGCGCAATGGTCGTGGGGTCATCGGTACTGCCGTCCACCAGCGAGGCGTAGACGAGGACGCGCGCCTCCACCGGCTGCACCCGTACCTCCGCCCAGGCGGCGGCGACGCCAGCGGGCAGGGCGCGGGTGCGTTGCACGCGGGTGCGGGCAGCCACTTCGCCGAGATCGAGGGAGGCGAGGGTCGCGCCGTCGTCGCCGACGAAGCGGACGGTGACCCGCGCCGAGACGTCGCCGACGTTGACAATCTCCAGGTTGGTGCGGAATGCCCCGTCGGAGCGCAAATGGGGGAGAAAGCCCACGCTGGCGCCATCCAAGGCCTCGGTCACCGGTGTGCCGACGATGGCCTGCCCGTAGGAGGTCACGATGCCACCCGCCTCGCCCCGGGCGTAAGTACGTCCTAGTACCTCCACAGGTTGGTCGCTCTCCACCACCACGAACCCCACCGCCGCACCGGACCGTTCAAACAGCGATGAGGTCACCTCTCGCGCCGTCAGCTGCCGACCGGCCGGCAGGGTGAGCACTTTTTCCGATTCGCCGCCGGCGGTGACGAAGACCAGCCGAACGGTGGCGGAGGCTGGACCTGGGTTTAGCACCGACACGTCGGAGGACCACAGCACCCCGCCGACACCGGGGTGGTTGCCCGCCACTCCGGGCAGCACGTACACATGCCTAAGTCCCTGGCAGATGGCGATGTGCCTCACCTGCACTGCCGCCGACCACGGCGAGCGGGCGCCGCAAGCTGACACCGCGGCGACGCGGAAGTACAGCGTCACATCGGCGCCCGCAGGGGGCGTGTAGTTCCAGCTGGTGCCTACCACAGTGAACTCCTGGGCACCACTGAAATCGGCGGCGCTGGCCACCGCCACGCGGTAGGTGGCGGCACCCGCGGCCGGGGTCCACGACAGGGTGACGGACTGCGGGCCACAGGTGGAGGCCACATCGCTAGCCAGATTCGCCGGCGTGACGGCCGGCCCGCACGCCGCCGCCAGCGCCGCCAGCGCCTGCCCCGCGTCCAGGCGGTTGCGAGTGATGCCGTTGCGGTCGTCGCGGATGGCCTTGCCGGTGGTCTCCATGGCCTGGCGCAGAAGCGCCGGCGGCCGGCCGGGGTGGGCCTCGGTGAGCAGCGCCGCCACCCCCGCCGCGTACGGGGCCGCGGCCGAGGTGCCGTCAAAACAGTCATCGAAGCCGCCACGCCGGCGAGTGGTGCGGGCGCAGGCGGCCGGTGCCCAGACCCCCAACTTTTCGCCGGAGTCGGAGTAGCAGGCGATGCGGTCGGGGCGGGTGCGGGAGGAGCACCCCGAGCGCATGCACTGCCCCTCTCCGTAGGAGCGCTCGTGACTCAAACAGCCGAAGGGCGGCGGGGCTGGCAAGGAGCAGATCTCGTCGTCGAACACCGCCCCCACCGCCACGGCGCGGGAGAGACAGGCGGGCCACGCCACGCCACCCGAGCAGCCGCCGTTGCCGGCGGCCACCACAATGACTACCCCGGCGTCCTCCAGGGCCCGGAACGCCGCGGCGAAATCAGGCGAGAGGGCGTCACAGGTTCCTGCACCGGGGGGCCAGTCTTTGTCGTCGTAGCCACCCAAGGACAGGTTGACCACCTTGATGTTGTGCGGGTTGCCGGCGCTTATCGACGCCAGTACGGCGTCGATACCGGCGAGGATCTGGGCGCTCGTCCCTTCCCCCTGGCGATCCAGCACGCGGACCGCGACGACCTTGGCGTGGGGCGCCACGCCGTTGCCGGAGCCAGCGGCGATCCCGGCCACGGCGGTGCCGTGCCCCTCCTGGTCGTGGGGGTCGCCGTCGTTGTCGATGGCATCGAACAGCGGCACCGTCTTGGCGGTGGGGCCAGTACCTTTGGGCGACAGCTCGCTGTGGGAGGCGTCCACACCGGTGTCCAGCACGGCGATGCCCACCCCCTTGCCGGTCAACCCCTGGGCCGCCACTGCCGGCACGTTCATGAGCTTCTTCCCCTCGCTGCGCAGGGCGCGGGCGCGCCGCACCGGCGCCACGCCGGCCACGTAGGGGTGGGCGGCCAGCTCCTTCAGCCGTGCCGCCGGCAGGTGCAGGTGCAGCAGCGGCAGGTGCTCAAAGCGCCGGCCCTCCCGCCCACCCAGCGCCGCCGCCTCTTGCCGCAGCACCTCTGCCTGGTGCCCTAGCGGCCCGGCAGGCCCCGGTCTCGCCACCCCCTCCGCGGCCTGCGCCGCAGCCCCAGCCGCACCGGCCAGCACCACAAGGCACTCCACCTCCCCCTCGCCTTGGGCGGCCAGGGTCTCCAGACTGGGTGGCAGGGGCGGCGACGCCACCGCCGCACCCGCGACTAAGGCAAGCAACGGCCACAAGCCGTACCGACGGTGCATGGTGAGAACCTCCTGTGTGCAACGCTAGGCGCCGCGGGCCTCCAGGTCAAGGGCACGGCGCGCCGCGCCAGTTGAGAGAGAGGGCGCCCCTTACCGCTCCTCGGGCATGAGGAGCCACAGGGCGAGGTACACGATGATGCCGGGGAACGCCACCGACACGATGGACACCACCACGTACAGGATGCGCACAGCAGTGGGATTCCACCCCAACCACTGGGCGATGCCGCCGCACACCCCGCCCAGTAGGCGATGCCGGCGCGACCGAACGAGAGGGTTGGCGCTCATGCTCCACGCTCCTTCCACGCCGGCCCAGCGGCCGGTGTTCAAGTGTCGTACGCTCCAACGCCTGCCGTGGTTATGCCACCCACCATCCGGCCCAACCCGACCGTCCCAAACCGAGTCCGTAACCCGTGACCGGTACCGTGTCCGTGTCGGTGGCCGTAACCGTGACGGCAACCGCGGCGCGCCGGCGAGGCGGAACGCCTTCGCAAAGCGAGCCCCCAGCTGGACCGCGGGGCCTGGAAAGCCCCTTGGGGGCTGCCCGCTGGACCGCCCTCGAAGAGCGGGTCTGGGGCCCCCGCTCAGTGAGATCTGTGTCGGCACCCGTAAACCTGTCCCGCAGGGGATTCAGTCGGTCAGCACCTCCACGGCGGCACGGATAGCGTCCTGGCAGACCGGGCAGAAGGGCTTGAGGCCCTTGCTGAACATAATGCAATCCAAAAAAGGGCGGTACAGCCCGGAGGAGGAGTAGCCGGCACCCTCGAACGCCCCTACCACCCCCTGCCCAGGGCTCCCCGCCAGGTACTCGTTCACAGCGCGGGCATGCTCCACCGACAGTCGCTCCTCCTCGTCGATGAGCCGCGCCACCTCCGCCGCCGGGGCGTGGGTCCGCATTGCCTCGGCTATGCGCCCATTGAGCGCCTCCCGCCGGGCCTGGTAGGCGCGGTCCAGAGCATCGAACCCGTCCTTGGCCCACGGCGTGGGCAGCGGGGTGGACGGCGTCACCAGCCCCTGCCACTTGAGCGCCGCCGGGTCGAGCAGGGCCGTGATGTTGGGCTCGGCGGGCTCTACGCCGGGGGGGTAGAGGTCGTTGTAGGCTACGGAGGAGGTGTAGTACTCGTCGGCCAAGCCCGCCAAGGCGTGCCCCAACTCGTGCAGGAAGACATACTCCGACCACTGGTTGCGCGTGGTGAAGGTGCTGTAGAAATTGAAGATCCCACCGCCGCCGTACCGGCTGTGGTGGACCATGAGGATAACCAGGTCCCAAGGCACGGCGGCTGCCGCGTCCCGCAGCGCCCGGTTGTCCTCGGTGAGTAGGTAGCGTTCCGAGCCCAGGGCATCGAAGGACGCCCCCACGGCGGTGCGCCGCCACACCCCGCGGGAGGGCTCGTCGCAGCCGCTTTCCGGCGATGGCACCAGCACCCCCCGTACCGCCAGGCGATGGCGCAGCGAAGCGAAGGGTTCCTGCTCTAGAAGCACCCCGGTAAACCGGGTTAGATCGGCGCGGAACGCACCCTCCTGGGCGGCGGTGTAGCCTTCTCCCACCAGCACCAGATCCACGCACCGCGCCGCCGGCGAACACGGGTGGCTCTCCACCACCAGCGCTGGGCGTGTCTCCTCCCGCACCACGAAGATGTCCCCTGGGTCGATGGGTGCCACAAGCAGGGTGCGCGCCTCCCCCCGCTCCCGCACCTCCACCTGCAGCTCCATGGGGCGGCGGGGCAGGGGCAGGCGCAAAGACTCGTGGAATATGCGGCGTACCCCACGTCGGGCCGGCGCGGTGGTGCGGTACTCACCGAAGTAGGAATCCCACGGGTATGTCCACACCGTGGCGCCGCTGCTGGGGTCTTTGAGGCGGGCCAGGTAACGCCCCTGCGGGCGGGTATCCACGAGCCCCCGGCCGCGAGGCCCGGCCCACGCCCCTTCCAGAATGAGGCGATCCACCGAAAATACCTCCTCGGTGGCGTGCCCACCGTGGTACAGGTCCACCCGCAGGGTACGATCGAAAAAGAGCCCTTCGAAGCTGCCCCCGAAGGCCCCGAAGACAGGGAAGAACGCCAGCGCGAGGGAGAGACGAAGCGCAACGCGACCCATGGCGGGCACCCTCCTGCGGCCATGGTAGCAACCCCGTGCCGTCGCTCGGGGCGCCCCTTAGGCGGTGGCCTCGCCCGCCGGCGGCAGGGCACCGTGGGGGCGTGGCGGGCGCGGCGGCGAAGTCATGGCCGACGCCACCTCGGTGAGCACGGCTTGCAGGCTCTCCAGCGGGCCGATGGGGCCGCCGGCCGGGCGATCATCGGCGTACATGAGCAGTGCGACTTTCCCCCGCCGCAGGCCCGGCACCACCGCCACCTGCCGCGGCCAGGCGCCCCCCATGGCCTCCACCAGCGCGCGGTTCCACGGCGTGTCGGCCAGCTCGCCGCGGTAGCGCTGCCCGGTGGAGAGAACCGGCAGCACCACTGCCCCCTCGTCCACCGGTAGGCGCAGCCCCGCCAGGCGGTCCACTCGCACCCCCGTGGTCTCGCCCAGCCCGAAGGTACCCACCGCGGTCAACGCCTGGCCGCGCACACAGAAGAGCACGCCCCGCGCCGCCACCCGCCCCGCCACCCGCAGCACCTCGTGGACTTGCTCGCCGGTGAGCAGTGGGGGGGAAAAGTCGGCCATCAGCGCCTTCAAGGTGGTGGCTTTGCCTGCCGCCTTACGCGGGGACTTGGGCCCGCCGGCCGGCCCCGGGAACGCTTCCTTGTCGCGGCGCAGCTCGTCCCAGCGCCGCAGCAGCTCCACCGCTATTCCCTCGCCGTCGATACCCCGTTCCAGCAGGAAGTCACGGGCATCCACCTCCACCTCTCCGCGGTCGGCGATGTCCATGGCGCGGAAGCGGAAGAACCCCTCCCGCCACTCGAATATCTCCGCTAAAACCTTCCATACTTGCCGGTGCATCACGGCGTCCAGACGCTCCTGGGTAATGGCCTCCATCTCCACCAGGATGCGCCCCAGGCGCTTCTCCTCCTTGCTGCGGTACTGCCGATCCAGCGCCTCGGCAAGGGTCTCTTGGTTGATCAGCTTGAGGTGCAGCAGCAGGTGCCCAAACGCCTCCCGCGTCGAGGTGGAGGCGGCGTAGATGATCTTTCCCTTGCGCAGTACCAGCACGCCCTCGTCCACGCCGGTGCTTAAGGTGAGCCGGCCGCTCTTGCCAGTCATGGAGACGATCTGCAGGATCTCGGGCAGCGACAGTTCCTCGAGACGTCCCACCAGGCTCATCGACCCTCTCCCCACCGGCTCGGCGCCACCGGACACCTTCGCGTCACCGATGTACACGAAGAGTACAGCGAGGTTGCCGCCCTTTGTCAACCTCCGCGGCGCCAGAGGTCGGATAGGTTCTTTTCCAGCTCTTGGCCGCTACCCCAGCCAGAAGCAGTACACCTTGGGTTCGGTCATCTCCTGCAGGGCGAAGCGGATCCCCTCCCGTCCCAACCCCGAGTTCTTGATGCCGCCGAAGGGCATGGAGTCCAGGCGGTAATCGGTGGAGTCGTTGATCATCACGCCGCCGCACTCCAGCGCTGAAGCGATCTTGAAGGCCATGCTGACGTCGCGGGCGAACACTGCGGCGTGCAGGCCATAGGGGATGGCGTTGGCCTCCCGGATAGCCTCGTCGAGGTCCTCGAAGGGGTAGAGGTTGACGGTGGGGCCGAACACCTCCTCGTAGTGGAGAGCGGCGTCCTTGGGGACGTTCTCCAGGATCGTGGGTTCCAGCAGGGCGCCCTGGCGGCCGCCCCCGATGAGCACGCGGGCGCCCTTGGACTGGGCCTCGGCTATCCAGCGCTCCACCCGCCTCGCCTCTCCTTCGTTGATCATCGGCCCCATGTCGGTGGCTTCGTCCAGTTTGTTACCGATGCGGTACCTCCTGGTCAGCTCCACCATGCGGCTGCGAAACTCCTCATACACCGAGCCGTGCACGTAAATGCGCTGCACTCCGATGCAGTTCTGCCCCGCCGCCCAAAACGCCCCTGACACGCAGCTCTCCGCCGCCCACGGCAGATCCGCGTCCTTCCACACGATCACCGGCGAGTTGGACCCCAGCTCCATACCGATCTTTTTGAGACCCGCCAGCTTGACGATGCGCTGCCCGGCCTCCACTCCGCCGGTGAAGGAGATCATGCGCGGCCGCGGATCCTCCACCAGCGCATCGCCGATCTCGCCGCCGTAGCCGGTGAGGGTCTGCAGTACCTCGGGTGGCAGCCCCGCCGCCAGCAGCGCCTCGGTGAGCTTTAAGGCCGAGAGGGGGGTGACGGTGGCGGGCTTTAGGATGACGCTGCAGCCCGCGGCGATGGCCGGCCCCAGCTTGTGCGCCACCAGGTTCAGGGGGTCGTTGAAGGGGGTGATGGCCACCACCACGCCAATGGGCTGCCGCTCCCAGAAGCCGCGGCGCTGCTCGCCGCCGGGGAAGGAGTCGAAGGGGATGGTCTCCCCCAGCAGCCGCTTGGCCTCCTCGGCCGAGACGGTGAGGGTGTTGGTGCAGCGCCGCGCCTCCTTGCGCGCCTCGCGGATCGTCTTGGACCCTTCCCGGGCGATGGTGCGGGCGAACTCCTCCAGGTTGTTGGCGACGATGTCGGCGGCGCCGCGCAGGATCTGCGCCCGCTGGTAGGTGGTGAGGGAGCGGGAAACCCGGAACCCTTCCACTGCGGCGGCCATGGCCGTCTCCACGTCGTCCCTCGTCGCCGCTGGTACCGTGTCGATGAGGGAGTTGTCGTACGGATCGCGCACCTCGATGTGCCGCTCGCGATCCACCCATTCTCCGGCGAGAAACATCTTCATCGTTGCCTCCTGCTGATGTGCAGCAAATCGTTGAGCATGGCGTAGCCGGTGGGCCGGCGCCCGGCGCCGGGGCCGATGATGGTCACCTCCCCCAGGGCCTCGGTGGTGAAGGTGGCGGCGTTGGTGGCGCCGCTCACCCCGGCCAGGGGATGGGTGAGAGGAATGAGCTCGGGGGCCACCTGGGCGCGCACCGCCTCCCCCTCGCGCCACACCCGGCCGATGAGCTTATACCGCTGGCCCTGCTCGGCGGCGCGGGCGATGTCGGCGGCGGTGATGCCGGTGATCCCCTCACAAGGGCTGTCCGAAGGCTTCAGGCGGGCACCAAACACCACGTTGGCCAGGATCGTCACCTTGGCCAGGGCGTCGTGCCCCAACACGTCGGCGTCGGGGATGGCCTCGGCGTACCCCAACTCCTGCGCCTTGGCCAACGCCTCGGCGTAGGACAGCCCCTCTTCCATGCGGGTCAAGATGTAGTTGGTGGTACCGTTGAAGATCCCCGCCACCGCCTGGATCCCCGACCCCGCCAGACCCTCCCGCCGCAGGTTGAGCAAGGGCGTGCCGGCCATCACCGTGCCCTCGAAGAGGAAATGCACACCCTTCGCCTCGGCCAGCGCCGCCAGCTCGTGGTAGTGCAGCGCCAGCGGCCCCTTGTTGGTGGTGACCACGTGCATCCCCCGCTCCAGGGCGGTGCGCACGTGGGTGGTGGCCGGTTCGGCGGTGGCGATATCGGTCCAGGTGGCCTCGCACACCACGTCGGCGGCGGCTTGGCGGATCATGGCCAAGGCATCCCAGTCACACCCCCCCGGCAGCGTGGCCAGGGAGACGCCGTGGGACGCCGCCTCCAAAGCTGCGCCCAGGTCGATGCCGCCGGGGAGGTAGCAACTCCCCTTGGCGCTATCGACGATGCCCACCACCGTCCAGTGGAGGCCGTACTCCGCGGCCAACTGCTGGCGGCGCTGCAGCAACAGCTCTGCCAACCCCTGGCCCACGACTCCGAATCCCACCAGTAACATCCTCATGGTTTCCTCCTCAGGCGAGTTTTGCCAGCGCTTGTTCGAGATCGGCGATGATGTCGTCGGGGTGCTCGGCGCCCACGCACAGGCGCACCATGGTGGGTGGAATGCCGGCCAGTTGGCGTCCCTCCTCCCCCTGCTGCTGGTGGGTGGAGATGGCCGGAATGGTGGCCACCGACTTCACCCGTCCTAAATCGGTGGCCCGCCAGATGCGCTGGAGGCCATCGAAGAACCTCCGGGTGTCAGCGGCGGTGCCGCGCACATTGAAGGACAGGAGGTGCCCGAAGGCCGGCGTGCCGTCGTCCACCACCGCAAGGTAGCGGGAGGCCAGGGCGTGCAGCGGGTGAGAGGGCAGCCCCAGGTAATCCACCCGCTCTACGCGGGGGTGGTGCGCCAAGTACTCGGCCACCGCCATGGTACTGGCAGACAGATGCGCCACCTTCAGGCGCAGGGTGCGCAGCTCGGAGAGCAGCAGGAAGGCGGAGAAGGCCGACAAACACGGCCCGGAGTCGCGGAAGGGCCACAGCTTGAGCCACGTGGCATAGTCGGCCCGCGCTTCGCCGCCGAGATGCCGACTCGTCAGGTCGTGCCGCGCGATGATCGCGCCAGCCACGGTGAAACCGCCGGCGCCGGCGGTCTTGGTGAGGGAGTGCACCACCACATCGGCGCCGTGGGCCAACGGGCGCAGCAGTGCGGGAGTGGCGATGGTGGCGTCGACGATTAAGGGGATGCCGTGGGCGTGGGCCAGCTCGGCCACGGCGGTAATGTCGAAACACGCCTGCTGGGGGTTGGAGGGCATCTCGGCGTAGAGAAAGCGCGTGTCCTCGTCGATCAGCGCCCGCCACGCCTCCACCTCCCAAGGCTCCCGCACCCAACGCACCTGGGCGCCGCGCTCGCCCATACGCACCGAGAAGAGCTGGAAAGTGCCGCCGTACACCTGGGCCGCTGACACGAAGTTGATGCGCTCCTCCCCCTCCCGCTGCTTGGCCAACAGCGGCTCCACCGCCTGCTTGATCGCCGCCATCCCGGAAGAGGTGACCAGCGCCGAGGCGTCGCACGGGCAGCCGTAGCTCTCCAGCAGCGCCAGGGTCTCTTCCAAGTAATGCACGGTGGGGTTGTGGATGCGGGAGTAGCACCAAGTGGGGATGAGGTAGGCGAGGGCCGCTTCCATCTCGTCGCTGTCACGGTACGCCTGGGACGTGGACGGGAAGACCGGTTCGATGATCCCCCCCTGCCCACCCGCGAACGCTTCCTCCATGGAATACATGCCGTGCACGGCGATGGTGTCGAACTTGAGCGACCGCACCTGGCTGCGCTCTGCCCTGCGCCGCGCCAGCGCCTCCTCGGCCTGGCGCACGTAACGGGCGACCCCTGGGGGATGCATCGCGGTCATTCCGAGCCTCCTTCCCTCCCCTGTATCTCCACCGTCTAACCGGGCAACGAGGGGTAAGCGGATCGTTATGAACAAAGATAGGCTCTCGATGACCACTTGCCAATGGTTGTCAACGAGGCACGGTGATCTCTGAAAAACGTTCGGCTATTTTACGTCTTCTCTGAAGGTACTTCGTTTCTGTTTCCCGTCACTCGTTTGTCACTGAACGAGCTTCGCGAACTTCGGGATCCAGCGCCTGCCGGAAGTCCTCCATGAGGTCCTCGCACCGCTCCACCCCGCACGAGACCCGGATCATCCCGGGGGTGATCCCAGAGCGCTCCTTGATCTCCTCGGAGACATCCGCGTGGGTCATGGCCGCCGGGTGTTCCACCAGCGTCTCCGTGCCGCCCAGGCTGACCGCCAGGTGGGCCAGCCGGAATCGGTTCAACACCCGGAAGGCGGCCTCCTTGTCGCGCCCGTCGTGGACTTCGAAGGCGATCAGCGACCCCGCACCCGTGCACTGGCGGGCGAACAGGGCGTGCTGGGCCGACCCCGGTGTCAACAGCCCTGGGTACAGTACGCGCCCGACGGCCGGGTGGCCGGCGAGGAACTGCGCCAGCTGGGCGGCGTTGGCCGCCTGGGCCTCCATGCGGATTTTCAAAGTCTCCAGCGAGCGCAGCATCAGCCAGGCGGTAAACGGTTCGGCCATGGTGCCGAGGATGGTGCGGAAGGTTTTAATGTGCGCCACCAAGTCCTCCCGCCCTACCACCGCCCCGGCGATGAGGTCCGAGTGGCCGCCGATGAACTTGGTGGCGGAGTACAGGGAAATATCCGCACCACAGGCGATGGCGTTTTGCCAGAGGGGACCCAGGAAAGTGTTGTCCACCACCAACACCGTCTCGCCGGGGGCTACCGCCTGGGCAGCCGTGGCCCGGGCGCCGGCCAGTTCGCCCTTGAGCGACGCCGCCGCCGCGATGTCGGTCATGGTGATGGTGGGGTTGGCGGGGGTTTCCACGTACACCACGCGGGCGTGCGGTAGTTTCAGCGCCCGCACCCGATCGGCGAAGCCGTCGCCGGCCTCCACGGCCACGGCGCGAATCCCGTAGATGGGCAAGATGTGGTTGAAGAAAAAGTCGGTGCCCCCGTACACCGGTATGGAGTAAACCACCACGTCCCCGGGAGCGCAGAGCGCCAAAATGGTGGTCGAGATGGCCGCCATCCCCGAGGCGAAGCTGGCCGCCGCTGCCGCCTTCTCCCACACCTTCAGGCGATCCTCCAGGATCTCCAGCACCGGGTTGTTGAGGCGGGAGTAGATGAGGCCCATGGGCTGGCTCGGTCCACCGGGGTCCAGGCCGTAGGCTTGCCGAAAGTACGCCTCCCCCTCTTCGGCGCTGCGAAAAACAAAGGTGGAGGTGAGGAAGAGGGGCGGCTTGATCGCCCCCTCTGACCACTCGGGGACATAGCCCAAGCCCATCATCAGTGATTCCGGCGAGTACTTGGCGGCTTTGGTGTCGCGCATGAGAACTCCTGGACGCCGGCTCCCCACAGCGGCCACCGGCGCCATCGTCACGTTACCGTCAGACCTCCATAGTGTCAAAGGCCCCTCCCCGCCCGATCCCAGCGCCGGTGCCCGTGCCCGCGTCCAGGACCGCGCCCGGGATGGTGTCCATGCCCGTGTCGTGGTCGGGTGGGTACCCGTGAGGATGGCGGGTCTGCGGGTCCTACGCCAGCGGGCCGAGGGCGGCCAGCGTCCCCTGCGCCCCGGGGGACAGCGACGGCGCAGGCGGCCACTGCCACCCCCCGCAGCGCCGCGTCAGGCCAGCAGCGCCGCGGTGGCCGCCGGCGCCTCCAGCGGCACGTTGTGGCCAACGCCGGGAACGATGTGAAGACGAGCGTTGGCGAGTCGGCCCACCGCCTGGTCGGCGAGGAAGCGAAACTTGGCATCGCTTTCGCCCACCACCAGGCGTACTGGCACCTTGATCTCCCCCAGCGCCGGCCAGTAGTTGGGCATAGCCGCCAACCCCAACACCTCCAGGGCGCGCGCCAGCCCCTCTGGGTCGTGGCTGCGCCGCACCGCGCGGAGGGCGGTACGCTGTGCTTCCGGCAGCTGGCGCTGGCTGGCGAAGAGGGGCTGCGCCTCCCACTTGTGGAGAAAGCCGTCCATCCCCTCCTCCCGCAGCACCCGCGCCCACCCATGCTCCCACACCGCCCGCTCGCGCCGCTCGTTCTCACTGCTCAGACCCGGGTTCAGCCCAATCAGCGTGGCAATGGCGAATCGGCTCGGCCTTTGAACCAGCAGGCCCAGGGCCACCCGCGCCCCCATGGAGTAGCCCCCCAAGCGCCACGGCCCCGGGTGGAGCTGAACCAACGCCCCATCGAGGCGCGCCAGCACCGCCTCGAAGTCGGCCGGCACATCGTCGGCGCGGCGGTCGTGGCCAGGCAGCGCCGGTACGGCGATCAGTGACTCCCCCGGCAGGTGCTCGATGACCCCGGCCCAGGAAGCCGGCGTCCCGGCGAAGCCGTGCAGGAGAACGAGAGGGTGGCGGCCGCTGCCCCCCGCGGTGCGACAGAGCAGCAGCCTCTGCTCGCCCACCGTGACGCGCTCGCCGATCATCGCTGTGCCTGTGGCCAGAGCGCCTGTGCGGCCTCTTGCAGGGCCCGCCGGCGCTGGCGGAGGTCGCCACTGCCGATAACCGCGTGGACCACCGTGCACCCCCCGACGGCGAGCGCCTCACCCACCGCCTCCTCCACCTCCTGGACGGTCCTTACCCGGCGCACGGGCACCCCGAACGCCTGCGCCGCCAAGTAGACATCCAGGCGCTGGGGAGCGATGAACAGCCGCTCCACCTCCTCAGGTGGCACGGCACCGCCGGCCAGCGGGAGCAACTGGAAGATGCGCCCTCCGCGGTTGTCCAGCACCACAATCACCAGGGGCGTGGGCACGGACGCCGCGCTGGCCAGGCCGCCCAGGTCGTGTTGAAACGCCACGTCTCCGGTCACCAACAGCACCGGCTCGCCAGCCGCCAGAGCAGCCCCGGCAGCGGCCGAGATACTCCCATCGATGCCGCTCACCCCACGCTGGGTGAGTACCTTGAGATGAACCTCGCCACCGGGACACGCCAGGTCCACCTCCCGGATCGCCAGGGAGTTGCCCAATGCCAGCCAAGTGCCCTCGGGGGCGGCGCGCACCGCCGCCCGCACCGCCGCCGTCTCGGACAAGGCGCCGCTGGCCCGCTCCTGCGCCTCCGCCTGTGCCAACACTTCGGCCACCTGGGTGGCGGCGGCGTTCCAGGCGGCCAGCCAGGTAGGATCCCGGGGCGCGCCCGCTCCCAGCCGCTGCGCCACCTGCTGGAGGGTCGTCGCCACCTCTCCCACCACCACGGCGGCCGCGCGGTTGCAGGGATCCACCCAGCCGTGCTCGCACACCACCCACGGGCGGGGCACAGCGGCGTGCCCCAGCACCTTGTTCCACCCCGCCGAGGTGGGCCAGCTCCCCACCACCACCACCAGGTCCGGCTGCGGCATCTCCTCACCCACCAACAGCTCCAGCGGGATGGGGGAGGGTGAGCCGGGCCCAAAGCGCAGCTGACTGCCCGCCTCCGCCGCCACCGGGAACCCGAGCCGCCGCGCCAGCGCCGCCAGCGGTTGGCGCGCCGCTGCCTGCGACACCCCTCCCGGCCCAACCACCATCACCCCCCGGGATGCGCCGGCGCACGCCGCCGCCAGCGCCTCCACCAGGGCGGGCGCCGCCTGCCGCCGTGCCGGCGCCGCCCGCGCTACCGGGGTGGCGAGCAGCCGCTGGACGTGCGCCCGGACTCCCCTTTCGTCGCCATCGTCAAGCTGCGGTTCCAGGGGCGCGCGGAAGGGGGCGTTGAGGTGGACGGCGCCGGGACGCGGATCCAGCGTCGCCTGCACGGCCAGGGCCGCAGTGGCCCGCACCCCGGCCAGGGCCATCGGGTGGGGGTCGGGCACGCCAAGCTCCAAAGCGGTGCGCACGAAGGCTCCAAAAAGGCTTGCCTGCCGAACGGTTTGCAGAGCGCCGCGGGCCTGCAGCTCCGGGGGCCGGTCGGCGGTGAGCACCAGCAGCGGCACACTGGCCTCGCTGGCCTCGACCACCGCCGGCAGGTAGTGAGCCCCCGCCGTGCCCGAGGTGCACAGCAACAGCGACGGCATCCCGGTCACCCGCGCCTGCCCCAGCGCCACGAAGGAGGCGCAGCGCTCATCCACCACCACCGTGCAGGCGAGCCGCGGGTGCCGCGCCGCGGCCAGGGCCAGCGGGGTGGAGCGCGAGCCGGGGCTAACCACGGCGTGACGAACCCCAGCCCCTGCCAGGGCGTCCACCAGCAGTTCCGCCCAGAGCACGTGCAGGTTGCTCACCTCACCAGCCCCAGGGCGGCCAGGGCTGCCGCCGCCTTGGCCGCCGTTTCCTCCACCTCGGCGCTGGGCACGGAGGCGGCGACGATACCCGCCCCCGCCCACACGTGGGCGTGGCGCCCGCTCACCAACGCGCAGCGCAACGCCACCGCCAACTCGCCGTCCCCCGACGGCGACAGCGTCCCCACCGGGCCGGCGAACCACCCACGCGGTGCGTCCTCCAGCTCGGCGATGAGCTGCAACGCGTCCGCCACAGGCACTCCGCCCACCGCCGGGGTGGGGTGCAGCCGCGCCGCCAGCTCCAGCGCCGGCACGGGCGCTCGCAGCCGCCCGGAGAAGGGCGTGGCCAGATGGGCGAGGTGGCGTAACACCCGCAGTTCCGGTTGCGGGGGGAACTCCAGGTGCGCGCAGGCGTCGGCCAGAACCGCGGCAATGGCCTCCACCACTAGGCGATGCTCTTGCAACTGCTTAGGATCGCGGAGCAAGGGAGCGACGGGGTCAGGGGCGCCTTGGCCGACCTCGCTGCACGCCACGGATCCTGCCAGGGCCTCCGAGGCCACTTCTTGGCCGTGGCGCCGCACCAGCAACTCCGGTGACGCTCCCACCAACGACCTGCCACCCACGCGCACCCCAAAGCGGTACTGTCCAGCCTCGTGGTTCCCCAAAGCGGTCAGCAGACGCGGTGGTTGCAGCGGCACGGGCGCCGAGGCCACCACGCGCCGGGCGAGCACCACCTTGGCCAGCGCCCCGGCACGGATTTGCTGTACGGCGCGCTCCACCGCGCGCTCCCACTGCTCGGCCGGCGGTTCCTCGGTCACGGCCACGCCCGCGGGCGGATTGGCAGCCCCAGGAACGGCCCCCAGCACCTCCTTCAGCCGGCGGTACTCCTGCACCACCACCTGAGGCCGTGGCCTGGCCCCGGCGGCCAGCGCTAAGGTTAGGCGCCCCCCCCGGCTGTCGCAGCGGTAGCTCCAGCGCGGCAGCAGAAAGCGGGCATCCCCCAGGCCTGACCAGGGGTCATCGGCAGCCCCAGCGGGTACAAAGGCCAGCCCGCCCACCAACTGGACGTCCTCCCCATCAAGCCCCGGTGCCGCGACGCTCTCCCACTCCCTGCCAAGCTCTTTCAGCTCCGCCTGCAACGCCCCAAAGCGCTGTACCCCCTGTGCTTCCAACACCACCGCCTGCCCCACCCCCGCCAGGGCCTGTCCCGAGGGTGACTCCCACAGGACGGCGTCCGCCGCCGGCCAAGCCTCCCACACCCGCTCCAGGGGCGCCGGCGGAGCTGGCAGGGTCACCAGGCGCAGCCGCGACGCCGGCAGGCGCTCCACCATCCCCGCCAGGAACGCCTCCTCGGCTGGAGCAGGCGCCAGCGCGGCGTCCCCTTCGTCCTCTGCCATCCCCTGCCCTCCGGCCGGCCGCCATTGTAGCCGCCGAGCCGGCCGATGTCCCCAGAAGGTGCCGGCCATTGGCACTTTGGTGGGAATCGGAGAGGCTTCTCCCGCCGTTGTGCAGGTCGATGGAGTGAATTATGGACTTTGCCCCCGACACCCACCGCGTCCCCTTGACCCGCCGTCGCCTGCTGACCCTGGCGGGCGGCGCCGTCGCCGCCACCGCCCTCGCCCCCTGGGCGCGGGCCGCCGGGACCGGGACGCCGGCTGTGACCCCCACCGCCACCCCTTTCCAATTGGCTCCCCTCCCCTACGCCTTTGATGCCTTAGAGCCAGTCATCGACGCCGAGACCATGCGCCTGCACCACGGCAAGCACCACGCTGGCTACGTGGCCAACCTCAACGCCGCTGTCGAGCAGGCGCCCCAGCTGAAAGGCCGTACCCTCGAGGCGCTTTTGGCCGATCTCAACGCGGTGCCCGAAGGCGTGCGCACCGCCGTGCGCAACCATGGCGGCGGCCATGCCAACCACACCCTGTTCTGGCACTGCCTTACCCCCGGCGGGGCCGCCCTGGAGGGCCCCTTCGCCGAGGCCATCAACGCCACGTTCGGTAGCTTCGAAACGTTCAAGGAGAGCTTTACCCGCACCGCCCTGGGGGTGTTCGGCAGCGGCTGGGCGTGGCTGGTGGTGGACGGGGGGCGCCTGGCCATCACCTCCACTCCCAACCAGGATTCCCCCCTCATGCAGGGGCAGCAGCCCCTGTTGGGAGTGGACGTCTGGGAGCACGCCTACTACCTGAAATACCAAAACCGGCGCGCCGAGTACCTACAAAACATCTGGCGCGTGATCAACTGGCCCTTCGTGGCGGCGCGCTGGCGCAGCGCCACGCTTTGATTCCGTCGTCGCCAACCAGCCGTCGAGGGCCGTCGGGCGCGTGCCGGTGGGCGGGAATCGAGGCGGTCACTGCCACCATCACCTGCTCCACGTCCGTGCCCCTACCCCCTGTATAATGGAGATTTACATCGCTGGGAGCGGCACAGCGGAGAAAGGTGAAACGGGAGGAGGTGGAGGGTGGATGGAGGACGCGCCCGTGGACCGCGACTGAATCCCCGTCGCCTTGACAGTTTTTTCTACCCGCTTATAGTTACCTTAGGAAACAGCCCATGGCGAGAGACCACCCCGCCAGCGTGCGCGCTGCCGAAGATCAAGCCTCCCCACCACCGGCGGGCGGGGATAGGGAAGGGATAGCCTCCGTCCTGGCGACCTCCCTCAGCACCATTCTGGTGACCGATCTGGTGAACTCCACGGCGTTGGTCGAGCGCCTGGGGGATGCGCGCGCCGCCCAGCTCTTCGCTCATCTGGATGCCATCACCCGGGCTCTCGTGGCTGCCCACCACGGCCGCGAGATCGACAAGACCGACGGCTTCCTGCTGCTCTTTGAGCGGCCGGTGCACGCGGTGGCCTTCGCCCTTGCCTACCACCGGGAGATGGCGCGGGAGGGCGCGGCGAGGCGGCTGCCGCTGGCGGCACGGGTGGGCATTCACGTGGGGGAGGTTTTCCTGCGCGCCAACCCTCCCGCCGACGTGCAGCGTGGCGCCAAACCACTGGATGTGGACGGGCTGGCCAAGGTGGTGGCGGCGCGTCTGATGGCCCTCGCCGAGGGCGGGCAGACGTTGCTCTCCCGCTCCGCCTTCGATCTCACCCGGCGGGCGGCGGCGGAGATTGACGGGGTGGGGGACCAGCGTCTCGCTTGGCTGGCCCACGGCAGCTATCGGTTTAAAGGGATCGAAGGGCCGGCGGAGGTGTTTGAAGTGGGTGTGCCGGGTGAGGCACCGCTGCGGGCTCCGGTGGGGTCCGACAAAGCCCAGGCGGTGGGTGCCGGCGACACCGTGCTGGGATGGCGGCCGGCGGCTGGCCAGCCTGTGCCCGGCCGCAATCACTGGCGCTTGAGGCGCAAGCTGGGGGAAGGGGGCTTCGGCGAGGTCTGGCTGGTGGAACACGACAAGACCCACGAAGGCCGCGTCTTCAAGTTCTGCTTTGGCCAGCAACAGGTACGCGCCCTGCAGCGGGAAGTTACCCTCTGTCGCGTGCTGCGCGAGACCCTGGGTAGCCGCAGCGACATCACCCGTATCCTCGACTGGCACCTCGACGAGGCGCCCTACTACCTGGAGTTCGAGTATCGGGGCGGCGTCACCTTGGATGCCTGGGCGGCCGCCCGCGGGGGACTGGCCGCGGTGCCGCTGGCCACCCGGTTGGAGTTGATCACCCGCACCGCCGAGGCGGTGGCCGCCGCCCATTCTGTGGGCGTCCTCCACAAAGACATCAAGCCCAGCAATATCCTGGTGATGGACGGCGACGGGGGGACCCCGCGGGTACAAGTTACGGATTTTGGCATCGGCGCGCTCACCGAGCCGGCGCAGGTCCAAGCCTTGGGGATCACCATGCTGGGCCTCACTCAGGAGGCCACCGGCGGCAGCTCCTCCACCGCCGGCACGCCCCTCTACCTGGCCCCCGAAGTGCTGGAAGGCAAGCCCGCCACCGTGCAGGCCGACGTTTACGCCCTCGGGGTGCTTCTCTATCAGCTGCTGGTGGGCGATTTCACCCGAGTTCTGGCGCCCGGGTGGGAGCGGGACGTGGACGACGAAATCCTGCGGGCCGACCTGGCGGCGTTCGTGGACGGCCGGCCGGAGAACCGCGTCGCCTCGGCGGCGGAGGTGGTTCAGCGCCTGCGCACCCTGGATTCTCGGCGGGAGCAGGCCCTCCAGGCGCGCCGCGCCGAGGCGGAAGCTCTGGCCACCCGGCACGCCCTGGAGCGCGCCCGCCGACGCCGGAAGGTGGCGCTGGCGGGCGCCGGGATCGCCGCCGCGGTGGCTGTGGCCATGGGATTCATGGCCCGCAGCCTGGCCCTGGAGCGGGACCGGACCACCCAAGAAGCCGCGGCCGCCCAGCGGGTCACCGACTTTTTGATTCATCTCTTCGCCGTTTCCGACCCCTCGGAGGCGAAGGGCAACACCATTACCGCCCGCGAGTTGCTGGACCGGGGGGCAGCCCAGCTGGAGGAGGAACTGGCCGATCAGCCGGTGTTGCGGGCGCGCCTGGAGGACGCCATCGGCACGGTCTACGTACAGCTGGGCCTGCTGGACGAGGGCGAGAAGCTGCTGCGCCGCGCCTGGAGCCTGCGCCGCCAACACCTGGGGGAAAGTCACCCGGACAGCGCCAACAGCGAGGCTGACCTGGGGTGGTTGGCGGAAAAGCGCGGGGATCTGGCTGCCGCCGAGGAGCACTACCGTCGTGCCCTGGCCGTGCGGCAGGCCAGGGGTCTGGACGACGATGGGGCCACGGCCAAGCTGCACGCCTCCCTGGGGTGGGTGTTGACCGAACGAGCGCGTTGGCCGGAAGCCAAACACCACGTCCAGGTCGCCTGGGCCTTGCAGGAGCGCCTGGGGTGGGAAAACAGCGGCACTGCCACCGACACACTCACCTCGTTGGCGTACATCCACTACAAGCTGGGCGAGTACCGGGAGGCTGCCGAGGTGCTGCGCAAGCTGCTCGCCCTCCAGGAGCGATGGTTCGGTCCCGACTCCATGCAGGCGGCCGCCACCAAGAACAACCTGGCGGTGCAACTGCGGGAGATGGGCGAGCTGGAAGAGGCCCTGCGGTACTACCTGGCGGCGTACGCGGTGCAGGAACGGGCGCTGGGCGCCCAACACCCCGACCTCGGCAGCTTCCTCAACAATATCGCCCACGTGTACCAGGACCGCGGCCAACTGGGCGACGCCGAGCGGTACTTCCGCCGCGCCCTGGAGGTGCGATCCGCCGCCTTCGGCGAAGAGCACCCCGAGACCGCCCTCTCCATCAATAACCTGGCGTACTGCCTGTGGCTGGCTGGCGCCATCGACGATGCCGAGATGCTGTGGCGCCGCGCTCTCGCACTGCGCCAGCGACTGCTGGGCCCCGACCATCCGGAGACCGCTTTCACCCGCGCCAATTTGGGGCTGGTCGCCCTGGCGCGGGGGCGGGTAGAGGAAGCCCGCGCCCTCTTCGCGGGGGCGATCCATACAGCTCACACCGCCTTTGGCGGCGATCGGCCCGCCATGCTCCCCATGCTGGAGGGGTACGAGGCGGTGCTGCATCGCCTGGGCGAGAGCACCGAGGCGGAGGCTCTGGCCGCGCGCATCCGGCAGCTGCGGGACCGGGCCGCCACGCGGGGCGAGCGCCTCCCTCCCCCGGTGCTGGTTCGCCTGCCAGCGCCCGCCGCGGCAACCCCCATCACCCGGTCCGGTTAGCCTGTCACGGCCCGTGGGCATCCCGTGACGGGAGCAACGTCTCGTCCTCCCACACCACCACACCCCGGCCCCGTCCCTTGGCGGCGTACAGGGCCTGGTCGGCGCGGGCAGTCACGGCCGCCAGACTCTCCCCACCTCGCCAGAGAGTCCCGCCGATGGAGCAAGCCACGGGGATCCTCCGACCCTCCGCCTCCACCACCCCGTGGCCCACCGCCCGCTGCACCTCCTCTGCCCGCTGCCTCCCCACCTCCGCCGACGGGATATCGCCCAGCAGAGCCAGGAATTCGTCCCCTCCCAGGCGGCAAGGCACGTCGCTCCAGCGCACCGCCGCCCGCAGGCGGCCGGCGAAGGCCCGCAGCACCTCGTCCCCCACCCCGTGGCCGTGGCGGTCGTTGATCCCCTTGAAATCGTCCAAATCCAGCAGCAGCAGCGCCACACCTAGCCCGCTTTGCTGGGCCCGCGCCAGCAGCAGCGGCACCAGCCGATCGAGACAGCGGCGGTTGTACAGCCCGGTGAGGGGATCGGTGGCGGCCGCCAACTCCGCCGCCGAGAGCTCCTCGCGGGTCCGCCGCAGAAAATCCAAGGCCTGCTCCAGCTCGCGGTTGCGCGCCGCCAGTTGACTGGTGAGCAAGCGCTCACCGGCCAGCAGGGTACGAGCGCTGCGGGCGAGCAGAGCGACGGCTAAAGCGGGCGCACCGGCCACCAGTTTCTCAAAGGCGTCGCGGGTGATTTCCAGCAGTCGCGTCCCCGGCGTGGCCCGCGCCGTCCCGCTCCTCCCCTGCCCAACCCCCAACAACCCCAGCTCGCCGAAGAACGAGCCGGTCCCCAGCCGCTTGTGGCGCTCCGCATCGCCGAGCTGCAACTCCACCTCGCCGGCCAGCACCACAAACATGGAGTCCCCCGGCTCGCCCAGGGCAAACACCCGTCCGCCCGCGGGCAGCTCTCGCTCCACCGCGAACGCCGCCAGCGTCGCCATCTCCTCGGCCGTCACGGTGCTCTCGCCGCCCTCGGCAATGGCTTGGTCCACCCTCGTATCATAGAAGGTGAGCATATCGGCGCCAACGGCGCAGGGGGGGAAGCCCATGGACAGGTGGTCAAGCCTGGTGGCGGAAGTTAGCACGTTGGTGGGGAGCAAACAGTACCCTGCCGCGCTCAAGCTGCTGCGCGCGGCGATGCGCGAAGACAGCGACAACTTCTGGGTGCGCCACCAGCTGGCCGATACCCTGGTGCTGGCCGGTCGGACGGCCGAAGCGCTGCCGATCCTGGACGAGCTGGCGGAGGCCTACGCCCGCCAAGGGTTCCACGCCAAGGCCATCGCCGTGCTCAAACGCCGGCAGCGCCTGGACCCCAGCGACAGCCACCGCCAGGACGACCGCATCGCGGCGATGCTCAACGCCAGCACGCCCAAGACCGACTTCCAAGCCGCCCTCAAGCGCCCCCAGGAGACGCGCCTGGGCCGCCTGCTGGCGGCCGCCGAGGGGGCGGCGCCAGGCCCGGCGCCGGCCAACGGGGAATCTCTAGAACCTGCCGCCGGCACGCTGGCCACCCCGCCCCGCGGGCTGACCCGCTCGCCCCTCTTCGCCGACTTTTCCGCCCAACAGCTGGTAGCGCTCATCGCCACCCTGGAGCTCGTCACTGCACAGCCGGGCGACATCATCGTCAGCGAGGGCGAACCCGGCGGTTCGTTGTTCGTGCTGGCGGCCGGTCGGGTGCGCGTGTGGGCCCGCGACGGCAGCGGGCGCAACCGACTGGTGCGCACCCTGGAGGAGGGTGAATTCTTTGGCGAGGTGTCCCTGGTCACCGGCCGCCCCCGCACCGCCACGGTGGTGGCGGCCACGCCCTGCGAGCTGCTGGAGCTGCACGGCGCCAACCTGCAAACCCTGGGCGCGCAGCACCCTCAAATCCCCCTCATCATTCGCGAGTTCTGCGACCGCCGCGTGGCTTCCCAGGAAGAGCGAGCGGCCCGTGGAGAGGTCAGGCCGTGATGGCTGGCACTGCCTCCGCCCCGCACGGCCGCGGGCGGCGTCCCCGCTGGGATTGGCAGTTGACGATGCCGTGGCGGGCGTGCGGACATCCGCGGCTCGGGCTATGTGGTGGGTAACGCCGACGACACCAACGCCGCGGCGGGTGGCCAGCGGGGCGCCCTCCACGGCGCCTCCGGCATCCCGGCGCAGCGGCTCGGAAAGTTGGCCGGGGGAGAGCTCAGAGAGCACCTGGCCGATCGCCGGCTGGCGGCCGGCCAGGTGCTCCGCCACGAGACTCCTTAAAACGACAGCGTGTACCCCGCCGCAACGCTGTGGAAACGCCCGTCGCCACCCTCCAGCACCGTCACACCCGCCTTATCGTCAAAGCGGTGGTAGCCGTACTGCAGAAAGGCGCGACTGCGCCGCTGGAGGCGGTACTCGCCGTGCAGCGTCCCCGAGAGGTAGCGGTTGTCCTGCAGAGAGAAGTCACGCACCGGTACTTTGCTAGAGAGGATACCCGCCTCGGCGTCGGTGAAAGCCAGCGAGGGAATCAAGGTCAACCGCTCACCCACCCCCACCGTGGCGCCCACCGAAAGGTGGCGCGCCTCGCTCTCGTAGCCGAAGGCCGGGTCGAACACCTCGCCGGCCCACCCTTCCCGCCAGCGGCGCACGTTGGCCAGCACGAGGTGGGAGTCCTGCTGGCGGCGGGTGAGCTGGGCGCCGGCAAACAGCTGCACCGCCGGGGTGAGGCTCGACCAGCCAAACAGCGACGCGCAGCTCGCTTCCACGTCCCAGCGCTGGTCCACCGCTGTCCTGCCCGGGGTGGAGAAGGCGAACTGGCGGTTCTCCGCGTCCTCCCAGGTACCCACCACGGTCACGCCCCGTTGTCCGTGTTTGGCGGTCCAGCCCAAACTGCCACGCCATCGCTGGCGCCGCGCCGGATCCGAGGGGGCGAAGGTGTGGTCGCTGGCCCGGTGCTCCCAACGTACCGACCAGCGCACCTGTCGAGCTGGCCGACTTGTGGCCGCAACCCATAGGGTGCGGGGGTCCGAACGCTCCCCCCACCCCAGCAAACCGGCAGGGATGGCGTTGGCTCCAATGCCGTAGAGGAACTCCCGCTCGCTGTCCTCCCAACGCGCCCCGCCCCGCACCACCGCCACCGGCGTCACCCAGGACGCCGCCGCCCCCCACACCGACGTCTCGGTACGGCGCAAAAACGGCGTCGAGAGGTTGCGATCCTGCAACAAAAAGCGGCGGGGCTCCACCGCCGCGGTGGCCACAGGCGTGTCGTTGCGGCGCGTGCTCCAGCGGGTAAAGCCCTCCACGGAGACATTCTCGTTGGGGTTGAGGTGCAGTGCGGCGCCCAGAGAGGTAAAGCGCAGCCGGCCTTCGTACACCGCCGCCTGTTGGAACGGCGTGAGAGAGTCCTGTCGCAGCTCGGTGCTGGAGCCATCCAGCAGCAACAGCACCGACCCCGCCAGGCGCTGCTCCATCACCGCGTGGGCGCTCTTCTCCCGGGCGTCGGCAATGAAGTTGATGGTGTTGGGCGCGGTGTTGACCGAGGGCTCAAAGCGGGCCACATCGGCGTTGGTGAACAGGGGGGCGCGGTTGTCGAAGCGGTCGCTGCTCACCCCCAGCCAGGTGAGGTTGGACTCCCCCAGCGCCAAGGTGGTGCCCACGGCGATCCGCCCCACCCGCTGGTCTAGATCCTCGGCGCGGCCGCGCCAGCGCGCCGGGTTGTTGCCGGCCGGCACCACCAGGTCCTCGACGACACCGAAGATCCACATGAACTGCCGCTGGCCGCTACGCCGGCCCAGCTCCCCCTCCACCTCCAGCGACCGCAGGCCGCTCCAGGCGGGCGACAAGGAAGCCGGGCGCACCTGCAGGGCCACCGCCGCATCCCGCCGCCGCCGCCGCAGGTCATCGCCGGTGACGACGTCGTCGTTGAAGCGCTGGGCGTAGCTCACCGTACCCGGCGCCGCCACCGGCAGGAACTTCTCCAGCGGCCGCTGGTAGTCCCGCCACCCCACCTCCAGACGCACCCCGCTCCGAGGACTCCAGCGCCCCTGCCAGCGATCGTTCAAGAGGAATTGGTTGTCGTGGTAAAACTCCAGTACCGGGGCTCCGGGTCGGGTAGCGTAGAGGGCCACGCCAAACTGGTCGAAGATCTCCAACGCCCGATCCAGCCCGTTTTCATTCTTGGGGTCCAGGTGCCCATAGCGCTGCAAGAACCCTTGCTCGCCGCTGAAGGAGTACCCCTGGGGAGCGATCTGCACGTACCCCTCTCCACCGCCGGGAGCCGGGGCGGGATCGTCCCCCGCCCACCCCAACGTGCTTGCCAACGCGACGGCACACACCGCCAGAGTGCGAGACCACGCCGAGTGCGTTCCAGTCATGGCAGCTCTCCTCATTCCGCTACTTCTTCAGGTGCCGGTCGCCGTGGGAACCGTGCACGGCGCCGTGACAGGTGGTGCAGCGCTGGTAGATGGCGCGGGAGAAGCGCGTTCCGCCAATCTCCGCGCCGTGCCGGTCGTCGGGCAGGGCGTGGCACGACAGACACAGGAACGGCTCGGCGGTGCGCAGCAGCGCCGGCGCCACCGAGCCGTGGGGGTCGTGGCAGGACTGGCACCCCTCGGCCACCGGGGCGTGCTCGAAGGCCCACGGCCCGCGCTTGTCCTCGTGGCAGGAGAGACACACCTCGCGCCCCGCCGCAAGGGTCGCGCCGCCGGCGTGGGGGTTGTGGCAGGACGCACAGGCCAGCGCCCCCTCCGCCACCGGGTGACGGTACGGCATGGCCAGCGCCCCGCGCAGCTCGCCGTGGCAGGACAGGCACAGTTCGGTGCGCTCGTCCTTGAGGTGGCGACCCAGAACTGGCGCCCCTTCGCGGTGAGCGAAGCGGGCGCGCACCAGGCGCACCGGCGCCGGGGCGTGGGGGCTGCTGTGACACGACGTACAGGCCAGCCCGGAGCGCCCGTGGGTGGCGCGCAGGAAGGGCGAAACCTTGCGGTCCTCCCGGTGGCAGGACAGACACGCCCGCACTCCCGCGCCCTCGCCCCCGCCGGCAAAGGTGATCAGTCCAGATGTGTTCTGAGGGTCCTGGGCGTGGGCCGCGGCCGGGCCGTGGCACGCCTCGCACCCCGCCACTCCCGACCGGGTCTTGACCGACGCCCCGGCATGGACGTTGCGTTGGAAGTGGGCAAACAACTCCCCGTGGCAATCCCGGCACGCCTCGCTGCCCGCGTACCCGGCCGCCCCACCCCCTTGGGCCAGGGCCGACTGTACCGCCACCAGGAGCACTGCGGTGGAAAGGACCACACTCAACCTTGGCATCGCCTTCACCCCCTCCTCACGGATCGCAGGCGCGCGGCTCATGCCGGCACCAGCTTGACCTTGGTGTCGTAGAAGACCGCACTGCCCCCCACCACGTCGGAGAGCGTGGTGTTCTTCATGTGGTCGTCCACGCGCATGGCGGCGTTGAGGTGCACCCCCGCCGCTCGGCGCCGGTCGCCGCGCACGGTGACCCCGTCCACCACCTGGTCATCGGCACCGTAAGCCCAGTGGCCGTAGCCCAGCACGAAGTTGATGACTCCAGGGCGAATCTTCTCGGTCACCTTGAGGGCACCCACCATGGGAATCTTGGTGCCGTTCTTGAGATCCCACACCCCCTCAGGGTTGGTGGCCGACGTGACGCGCACCTTCTGCCCATGGCGCAGGCCGAGCCTGGCTGCATCGCTAGGGTGGATCTCGATTTCGTTGAGTGGCTTAACATCCAAGAGCCAGTAGTTGGACACGGTCCGGCTCTTGGTCATGAGCATGGTGCGGGAGGTGATGAGGTGCAGGTCGTAGCCCGGATCGGGGAAGGGCCTCCCTAGGGAATCGGCGATGGGGAGATACCCTGCCAGGGGGCGCAGCCGTTTACCGGTGAGGGAATTGGTCGTGGTGGCCGCCTTTTCCACGTACATGTTCACCAGCCTGCCGTACTTGGCTTTCGTCTGCCCGTTGGAGGCCCACGCTTCGCCGTAGCTCCACCAGCGGCCACCCCGGTTGAGGACGTACACCACCTTGCGCCACCAAGCGTCGCCCACCGCCGCCCGCCACTTCTCTGGGTTGAACACCGAGGCCGGCAAGTGTTTGCGGGCGGCCAGAAAGATCCGGAGTTCCTCGTCGTCAGCGTCGGGACATACGTCGCTGCCCGTCGAAGAGTCGCCGAACGCCACGTTGGCCACCATTTTGAGGTAGAAGTCCTCGGGGCGCTTGAGCGGCACCCCCGGAGCAAAGCCGTCCGGCCCGAACCCGGGCATCCCCAGGTACTCCGCCAGGGCCAGGAACACCGCCTCCATGGAGATGGGCATGGGTTCGCCGAACACCTCCACGGTCTCCGGAATGGGGGCAATGGCCGGCTGCCTAATCGGGGAAACCCGGTGCACGATGGACGGGTGCGTGCGGTGAAACTCCCAACGCTCCAAGTACGTGAGGTCCGGGAAGATATAGTCCGCATAGAGGGAGTGCTCGGAGATGACGATATCCGAAGAGATGAACAGGGGGATCTTGGCGGGATCCGAGAGAATGGGAATGAGGGCGTGCCCGGCCGGGAGGGCATACACCGGGGCCCCCATGTACAAAATGAAGGCCTTCACCGGGTACGGGTAGGCGTCCCCCATGGAGGGGATCACCTCCTGGTAGACGTCGGTGGCCAACGGGTACCACGGTCGCTTGGCCGGGTAACCGGAAAAGATCGTGCTCTCCTCGTAGGTGTTTTCACCCCGAATGATATTCAGCCCGAACCCGGCCACTCGGCGCGGGTGAGCGGCGAGGTTAAACGGGCGCCCCGTGCCGCCGGTTTCGCCGTACGACCCCGCGCCGTAGACCAGCCCCCCTTGCCAGTCCAAGTTGCCGATGAGCAGGTTCAGGGTGTACGTCGCCAGCACGTTGTAGAAACCATTGGTGTGCTGGGAAACACCGCGGTGGATCTCCACCACCGCCTTCTTGCCGTGGGAGGTGAACTCCCGGGCCAGATCCACGAGATCCGTGGTCATCACCCCGCACTCCGCCGCCCACTGGTCCAAGGTACGCGCCGAGACTTCCTCTTTGAGGATCTGCAGGGCCGACTTCACCCGCACCCCGGCCACCGTGGTATCCACGAACAGGTCGCCCTCAGCGGGGCTGGCAGCGTCGTCGGACTTAAAGGCCACCGGCTGGCCAGCGCGCAGACACACGAAGGTGTCGGCATCCCCACCCAGGCCGATCTCCGAGGCGCGCAGGAACTTGCCCGGCGAGCCGTCGGCGCCGATTTTCACCAGCCACGCGCCGTTGGACCAGGTGGGCTCGCCGTCGGCGGTGGCTGCCGCCCGGTTGGCGTTTTCCAGGTAGCGCCGGTCATACCGGTGGTTGTCCAAAATCCAGCGAATCATGCCCATGGCCAGGGCGGCGTCGGTCCCCGGTTTGATGGGGATCCACTTCCACGCTTTGGCTGCCGCCGGGTTGAAGCGGGGGTCGATGACGGCGATCTTGAGCCGTCCCGAGGTAAGCCCGCGGGTGATCTTGGGTACCTTGAGGGGGGGACCGTAGTTGCCCTCCAAAACGTTGGCACCCCAGTAAATCACGAATTCGGAGTGGGAAACGTCGGCCATCCAGTAGAACTTTGCCCCGCCACTCCACTTGCCGCCGCTGGGTTGGTCCGCCATGGCCTTGCCGGCAAAGTAGATGGACCCCTGGCACACGGTGGTGTGGCCGTGCCCGTTGACCGAACCAAAGGAGTCTTGCCAAAACCGGCGGAAGAAGTCGCCGCGCCCCGCCTTTAGCCGCCCCCAGTTGAACACCAGCTGGTTGTTCTTGGGACCGAAATCGGGGTGATCGGGATCGATGAGTACGTGCAGGTGATCCGCCCACTTGGTCTTAAACTCGGCGACGGTCATGGTCTTGCTGCGGATCTTGGCGACGTCGGCGGCCATCGCGCTGGCCAGAGCCGGATCCCGCAGCGCCCAGATATCTTTGAGCCCTTCCACCCAGCGCCCCTCCTCGCCGGGCACGTGGCTGAACAGGTAGCCACCGTCGGCGATCTCCTTGATGGCCTGGTGGAAGGGGATGGTCATCCACTTCCCCTCGCCCCGCTTGCCGGCCCGCTTGAGCACCTTGGTGATACGGTAGGGGTCGTAGGCGGTCTGGATCCCCGACTGCCCCTTGGGACAGGTGTACCCCTCCACCGGCGCCGCGGAAGCCACCGGGGTGGTCCACGGGATGTGGGGATCCATGGTGCGCGGCGCATATGGGTTGCCCTCCACCTTCACCGCCACCCCATCCTGCACCCGCACCTTGATCTCGCACCCGGTGTTGCACTGCAAGCACGTGGTGTAAATGTAATTCTCGGGCCGCGCCGCATCGCACTCCCGCAACACCGGCCCCGCCTCCACGGAAGCCTGGCCGGTGATCATGCCCGCCGCGGCTCCACCCAGAAAGGCGCTGGACGCTAGCACCTCCCGCCGATTGAGGCCACCCCCCCGCGGCCCTTGCTGTGGGGTATTCCGCTCACTCATGCTGTTTCCCTCCCCCTCAGTGGCAGGTGGCGCAGGCGTAGCCAGGCACACCCTGCAAGCCATCCTCGACGTAAAAGACGCGCGGCTCGATCCCCGCCTCCTCGTGGATGCGGATGCTGCGCTGGGTACGCAGCAGCTCACTCACCGTGCTGGCCGGATCCGCCAGATCGCCGAAATACATGGCCCCGCCGATGCACACGGTGACGCAGGCGGGCAGTACCCCCCCCTCGATGCGGTGCAGGCAGAAGTGGCACTTGCGCGCCGCCCCCAGCGGAAGGCCGTTGGCGTTCCGGTCCATGGTGCTCTGGTACTCGGTGAAGGTGCGGCGCTCGTAGGCCTGCACCGCCGGGGTACCCTCGGTGAAGAAGCGACCGTTGTCCACGTGCACCGCCCGGTAGGGGCAGGCCTTGGCCGCGGCCTGAGCGTACGCCCCTTTCAGCTTGGCGTAGTCGAACTCCACGATGCCGTCGCTGCGCTTGGTGATCATTCCGGCCGGCACCGCCCGCTGGCACGGCGGATCGTCGCACTGCACGCAGTTGGTGGGCATGAAGACGTTGGTCAGCTTGGGGAAGGTGCCCGCCGGCGCCTCCGGTACGCGCCGGTAGGAACCGGCCGGCCCGGTGACGTTTTCCGCCCGGCAGGCGATCACGCACGCCTGACAGCCGATACAGGCGCGTGGGTCGATCACCATCCCCCAGCGGCGTCTGGCCAGTGGCCGCTCCAGCGCCGCGTGCAGCTCCTGCTGCATCTTCACCAGCCGGTTGCCCGGCGCCACCGGCAGTGGCGCGGCCGCCTCTCCCGCGGCGCGGCTGGGCGCCCGCCGGCCCACCGTGCCGGCGGCCGCCCACCCGGCCACCGCCGCAGCGGAGGCGGCCAGCCACCCCATCACCCCCCGCCGAGACGGCGTGTCGTGCGCTGGTATCCTCTCCTCGTCGGCTTTCATCCGTTCACCCCCCTTTGGAATGCGTCGATTGCCCTCCACACCGCGTTTCCCCCCGCTCCGCTCCTGCGTCAGGAGATTACCTTTCGCTTACGTATGCTGTCAAGGGGCGACGAAAACGTGACGTAATGCCCCGACAAGACGCGTCAGAGGCCCGCCGCAATGGAAGCCTATGCCTAGCGGCGCGAGGCGGTTCCCAATAGGTAGACGTAGGTCACCCCCCAGTTGGCCAGGAGCGTCGCCACGCCGAAGAGGAACATGCCCACGCTCATCAGCGCCAAGCCCGAGAGAATGTTGCCCACCACGCAGCCGGTGGCGAAGGCCGCGCCGATCCCCACCAGGATTCCGCCGGCAAACGCCGTCACCACCTGCTCGGGGGGCTTGGGGAGCAACTTCGCCTGGCCGGAGAGCCGCGCGGCCACCCAGGCGCCGGGCACCATGGCGAGGACGACGAGGATCAGCCAGGCGCTTACCTTGCGCTGCGGCGGCCCGGTGGCCGCTGCGGCAGCGGAAGGCTGCGAGAGACCCGCGGTTGCGCTTGCCGCCACCGGGGCAGGCCGACCAGTATCGATGCTCACCGGCTGCGTGAGGATCACGTAGGTGTCCAGCACGCCGTGGGTGATCCCGAGGGGGTAGCTGCGGCCGCTGGCCACCGCCGACAAAAAGCCCGGCACCGCCAGCAGGCCGATGGCCACGCCGGCCTGCCAGGGTCGCCACGGCCTGGCCAGGAACGACCGCCGGCCTGACGCGCCGGCGTCCTGGCGGATCGTGGGCCGGCGCCGGCGCCAGGCGACGGCCAGCGTGGCCGTCGCGATGATCAGCGCCAGAGCCCAGTACGGCAAGCCGGTCACCGACGCCAGCGTCACCGGCCCGCCGTCCGCGGCAGGGATGACCTGGCCCTTCAGCCACAGGTGCATGCGGCTAAGGGGACCATGCTCGACGATGGCAATGCCCAGCGGCATGCCAACGAGCGCCGCCATGGAGTTGAGGTTTCCGGCGCCGGCCTTGTACAGGCAGCCGGAGATGCAGCCGCCGGCGAGGACGGTGCCGGCGCCGAAAATCACGCCCCCCACCAGGGCGCTCGCCCAGATCAACGGTTTGGGCTTAAGCACCACCCAGCCGAGGCGTTCGAGGGCCGCAAACCCCACCATGGCCACGACGATCGCCACCCACACGCCGGCCAGCTTGCGGGCGTCGCGGAAGAGCAGCACCTCGCTCATCGCCGAGGAGCCGCACAGGTCCCCCTTCTGGAGGAAAAAGCCGAACAGGAACCCGACCGGGATCGCGGTCACAAACCACAGCCCCGTGTGCCAGGCCCACACCGCCGGCACGAGCACCGCCACGCCGATGAGCGCCACCAGCCAGCCCTGAACCCTCTCGTTTGCCACCGTCGCGCCTCCTTCAGCCTCAAAGCGCCCCGTAGATCAGGCCGCACGCCGTCGCCATGACCACCACCAGCGTGCAGTAAGTGAGCGTCTTTTTCGGCCCCAGGTACGAGTTGATCACCAGCATGTTGGGCAAGGAGAGCGCCGGACCGGCAAGCAGCAGCGCCAGCGCCGGCCCCTTGCCCATGCCGGCGCCGATCAAGGTCTCGAGGATCGGCACCTCGGTGAGGGTGGCAAAGTACATGAACGCCCCAACCACCGACGCCAGCAGATTGGCGGCCACAGAGTTGCCGCCCACCGCCGACGCCACCCAGGCGGCCGGGATGAGCCCAGCGTCCTCCCCCGGGCGGCCCAGCAGCCAGCCGGACACCAACACGCCGGCGAACAGCAGCGGGAAGATCTGCTTGGCGAACCCCCAGGTGGACTCCACCCAGCTCGCCAACTCGGCCCGCCCGTACCAGCGCCAGATCATCCACGCCAGCACCGCGCCCAGCACCGCCACCAGCGGCCAGTGGATGCGCCAGATGAGGGCGAACAGCCCCACGTCGCGGTTGGGTGCGCCCCAGTTGGCGAACACCAGGATGGCGATCATCACCGCCATGAACGCGCCGTCCTGCCACCCCGCGCGCCCGCCCTCGCTCCCCTGGTACGCGAAGGGGTCGCCGCCGCCGGCCTGGCGTTCGGCCTCCTCGCGCCGAAAGATCACCGCCATGGCGAGGCCGATCACCACCGCAAAGACGACCGCGCCCACGGCGCGCGCCACGCCGAGCTCGAGGCCGAGCACACGAGCGGTGAGGATGATGGCCAGCACGTTGATGGCCGGACCCGAGTAGAGAAACGCCGTCGCCGGCCCGAGCCCGGCGCCGCGCTTGTAGATCCCCGCGAACAGCGGCAGCACGGTGCAGGAGCACACCGCCAGGATCGACCCCGACACCGATGCCACGCCGTACGCCACGGCGCGCGGAGCGCTCGCGCCCAAGTAGCGCAGCACGGCACCTTGACTCACAAACACGCCGATGGCGCCGGCGATGAAAAAGGCCGGTACGAGACAGAGCAGCACGTGCTGGCGAGCGTACTCCTTGAGCAGAAACAGCCCCTCCAGAAATGCCCGTTGCACCCGGCCGTGCTCCACCGGCAGGAAATAGGCGAGGAGAAACACCCCGACGATGAGCGCCAGCTTGGCGCGCTCGCTCATGGCGACCCCCACGGGCCGGCGCTAGGCCAGGCCAAGCGCTTGCCTCACCTCTTCAGGCTTGGGGATGCGCCCGAAGATGACCACCTTGCCGTCTACCGCCACCCCCGGCGTGGCCATCAGGCCCAGCTCCACCATGCGGTCGATGGACTCGTTCTTGATCACCTGGCACGGCAGCCCCGCCGCCGCCACCACGCTCTTTACCACCTCGAACGTCGCCTTGCAGCGCGGGCAGCCCGGCCCCAACACCTCGACAACCTTCACGTCGCTCATTGCGTCATCCCTCCACTCGCTACAGACCGAACACCGCTCGCAGCGCCGGCACCAACACCCAGACGCCGGCGATCACCAGCACGACCCCGAAGCTGCGGTGCAGCCGCTCGCCCCAGCGCGCCGCTCGCGAGGCGAGGAAGGCGGCGGCAAAGCCGCTCACCGCGCCGGCCGCGAACAGCAGCACCACGTGTCCCAACGAGTAGGCCGCCAGCAGCACCGTGCCCCACAGCACCTGTTGTTCGAACGCCACCAGCGACAGCACCACCACCAGGATGGGCGTCGCGCACGGCGAGGACAGCGTTCCGGTCAGCGCCCCCAGCACGGACGCTCCGGCGAGCCCAGCGCTCCGGAAGCGCGCGCCGCTCACCTGGGGGAGCGGCAGCCGCACCAGTCCCGCGAGGTGCGCCCCCATGGTCAGCAGAACGGCACCCAGCAGGACGAGCCATCCCGAACCCACGTCCCCGATCAGCCGCCCGGTGAGGGCCGCCAGGGCGCCCAGGGCGGTGAAGCAAACGGCCAGCCCGAGCACGAAGGCCGCGGTCAGAGCCACGGCCCGGCCGCGGCTGCTGCTGCCGCCGCCCACCGTGGCCACGATCAGCGGCACGGCCGCCAGCACGCAGGGGCTCGCCGAGGACAGCACACCACCCAGGAAAACCAGCGCCAGCGTCAGGAGCGGCGGCGCGGCAGCCGCCCGCTCGGCGAGGGACGCGAGCAGCTCCTGCACTACTTCAAGCCTTTCTCCGCCAGGGCCGCCTTGAACTCCTCGAGCGGGTAGATGCCCATGTGGCGCAGCACCTCCTTGCCCTGGGGGTCGAACACCACCTGGGTGGGCATGACCATGATCTTGTGCGCCCGCGCCACCTCGGGGTGCTGCTGGATCCAGAAGTTTCGGATGGCCACTTTTTCCCCGAAGGTGTCGCGCAGGGCGTCGAGAATCGGCTGCATCGCCTTGCAGGGAATGCAGTGCTCGCCGCCGAACTCGACGATCGTCCACTTCCCTCCGCGCAGCAACTGCGACAGCTCCTGCGGCGTGGCGGCCGGGATCGTGGGGTTCTCCCCGGCGGCGAGCGCCGCTGTGCCGACCGCCAACCCCCCGAGCGCCACCGCCGCCGCCATCGTCGCCCGCATCGCTGTCATCCCATTCCTCCTCAACGGCCACGGCGCTGGTCAGCCGCCGACCTTTCGTCATCTGGCGAAATATAGAATGCATGCCCCCGGGTGTCAAACCTGAACCGGCGAACGCGGCGCCGACGGGACGCACCGCGTTACCGCGAAAGCTCCTTCACAAGGCAGGCGCGCGCCCGGCTGCCAGCTGCGAGGGCGCGCGACGGCGAAAACACCGCCATGTCGAAGCCGGCCGCCGCAGCCTCGCAGCAGGCGCAGGAGGGAAAGCCGTGCCCATCGAAGGCCGGCGCCTGCCGGCCATAGTCGGCCAGGGAGCGTGCCGTCACCTGCACCTCGCTGCTCGCCCCCCGCTCCTGCACCACGACGAGAAGCACCGCGCTCTCGGGTTGCGGCTGGCGCCACTGCTCGAGGAGCACGAGCATCGCCCGCCCGCCGGAGGCGTCCGCCTCCGCTCGCGCCACTTGAAAGTCGCACGTCGCGGCGGCCTCAAGCACCCGAAGGACGGCCGCATCCCGCCCGACCGGCAGCACCACCCCGGTGCGCGGCTCGGGCAGGGATGCGGTCCCACACGCGGCCGCAGCGAGCAGCACCACCACCCACAGGCCCGCCCCCTGCGAGGAACGCGCAACCTGCCTCATTGGGTGGCCCGCAGATGCCGGACCACAAACACCGGACAGACCCCTGCCACCACCCGCGCGCCAGTGGCGCGCAGCGCCGTCGCCGCCGCCTCCTCGTAGCACCCCGGCGGCAACCACACCACCGCGCTGCGACCCGCCAGGCCCGGGGCTACCCTCTCGGTCACCGCCGGGTTCAAGGCGACGACGATCACCTTGGGTTCACCTGGCAGGGCGTCCAAATCCGGGTAGCACGGCGCGCCGGCCAACTCGGCCACATTGGGGTTGACCGGCCACACCGTGTGTCCGGCGTCGCGCAGTACTGCGAACACCTCGTGGCCGTACTTCTCCGGCTCCCGCGAAGCGCCCAGCACCGCGACCCGCCGTGACACCGCCAACGTCTCCTTGGCCGGCTCCAGCGCCTCATCCGCATTCATGGCGACCTCCCTCCTGCCCGCCTCGGGACGGCTAGCGCCCCGCCGCCTTCGCCGGGGCGCCGCCCTCGAACCACCCCCGGGTGGCCAGGCACACGTGGCACACCGACAGCATCACCGGCACCTCGACGAGCACGCCCACGACGGTGGCCAGCGCCGCCCCGGAGCCGGGACCGTACAGGGCAATGGCCGTCGCCACCGCCAGCTCGAAGAAGTTGGAGGCGCCGATCAGCGCCCCCGGTGCCGCCACCGCGTACTCCACCTTGAACAGCTTCATCAGGCCATAGGTCAGCGACGAGTTGAAGTACACCTGAATGAGGATCGGGACCGCGATGAGGAGCACGTGAAACCACCGGGTGGTGATGTTCTCCGCCTGGAAGGCGAAGATGAGCACCAGCGTGGCCAGCAGCGCCAGCACCGTGACGGGGTGGAAGAAGGCCACGAAGCGCTCACTAAACCAGGCCTCTCCCCGGCGGCGAATCAGCCAGGCGCGGCTGGCCATGCCCGCCCCCAGGGGGATGACCACGAAGATCACCACCGAGTACAGGAGAACCTTGAACGGCACCTCCAGATCGGTGGCACCGGTGACCAGGAGCTTGACGATGGGCGCGAACGCCACCAGCATGATGAGGTCGTTCACCGACACCTGCACCAAGGTATAGGCCGGATCGCCGTCGGACAAGTACGACCAGACGAACACCATGGCGGTGCACGGCGCCGCCGCCAGGATGATGACCCCGGCGATGTACTGCGAGGCCAGTTCCCGTCCGATCAAGGGCAGGAACAGGTGGTTGAAGAACAGCCAGCCGAGGAACGCCATGGAAAACGGCTTGATGAGCCAGTTGACCACCAGGGTGATGACCAGCCCCCGCGGCCGCGCCCCCACCCGTGCGAGGGAGGCGAAGTCGATCTTCAGCATCATCGGGTAGATCATCAACCAGATAAGCACGGCGATGGGGATGTTGATCTGGCTGCCGGCGCCGAACTCCAGCTCCCGCAGCTCCCCTACCAAGCCCGGGAAGGCCTTCCCCAGCACCACCCCCGCCCCCATGCACGCCCCCACCCAGAGGGAGAGGTAGCGCTCGAACACGTTCATGGTCTTGGTCTTCGCACCCATCACACCTCCTCGACGTGGCGACCCTCGCGTCCCTCACTGCGCTGCCCGGCGCGGGCCGGCTCGGCGCTCGCCGCGCCGGCGTTCACCCCCACTCGGCACAGGAGCTCCGGCCCCAGAGCGCGCAAGCGAGCCGCCGCGTTGCTATCCTCCCGCACCCGGGCATCGGCGGCGAGGGCGCCCGCCACCTCCTCTAGCAACCGGCGGCCGTCCTCCTCCAGCGCATAAAACACCCAGCGGCCCTCCTTGCGCTCCCGCACCAGCCCGGCGCCACGCAGCTCTGCCAGGTGCGCCGACACCGTGGAGAAAGCCAGCTGCAGCACGGCCGTCATTTGGCAAACGCACAACTCCCCGCCCGCCAGCATCGCCGCCAGGCGCAGCCGCGTCGGATGTCCCAACGCCTTGAACCGTCGCACCTGCTCCGCCAGCGGCTCGCGAGTCATTTCGTCGTTCCACGAAATATCGTAAACCCGCCCCCGGGCACTGTCAAGGGGATCTTGGGGGAGTCGGGCCACCGGGTTGACCCACCGATGCAGCGGCCGCGTTGGCTACAGCAGAGCTCGCAGGCCGACGAGACCGCGCTGGCCCAGCAGCGCCTCGGCGCGACGCAGTGCCTGCGCTTCCATGGCCTGCCATGGGGTGGCGCGCTCCGCCGCAGATGCAGCTTCCAGCAGGCGTACGCCGTGCTGCCAGACGCCCCCGCGCCAGCGGGTGATCAACCGGGAAATGAGGTGCTCATCCAGCCGCCCAAAAACCGTGTCCACGACGCCCATGAAAGGTTCCGCAGGCTCCAGGATGGTGTCCTGCACAGCATCGATGGTCTCGGCGATGACCTCGTTGACGGTGCAGTAATCGTCGTAGCGGGCGGCGCGGGCGCCGGGTGCGAGCGCCGGCCATTCCTCTTCCAGCAGCTCCACCAGCACCAACACCAGGTCATAGTTGATGTGCGCGTTGACCCCCAACAGCAGCGTCTGAACCGCCGGCACATCGGTCCGGCGGCACGCCTGGTGGGCCATCTGCCACACTGCCGGCGCGTTAGCAGGGTCGCTGTCCCAGGCCGCCAACGCCTCGAAGTACTACTCGGCAAAGCGCTCCAACAAGCGGGCGACCCAGGCGGGATCGACGAAACGCCCGGCCCGCATCGCCTCACCCATGTTGGCGGTCATCTGGCGGTAGCAACTCAAAAAGACCGATCTCCGGTCGGCGCAGGCATCCCACGCCACGAGTTGCGCCTGCATGCGCGCCAGCACAGCGTCAGTTCGCGGCAACTCGTTGACTGTAGGCGACGAAGTCATTCTCATCAGAATCCCGATCTCAACTCGAGTGAGCGCCAGTATACCAATCTCTCGCTGGAGGTCAAGGAATCACGGCTACTCCAGGGCCGTCATTTCGTCAGACGGCGAAACCAGCTACAATCCCCTCCGTTGACGCGGGGGGGACAACGCCATGGGCCGCCGACGAGTCTTGATTCTCTGCACGGGAAACTCGTGCCGATCGCAGATGGCCGAAGGGTGGATCAACCACTTGCTAGGGGATACCTGGGAGGCGCGCTCGGCGGGTACGCGGCCGGCCGCCGCGGTGCACCCCCTGGCGGTCAAGGTCATGGCCGAGGCCGGGGTGGACATCTCCGGCGGCGTGCCGGAGCACGTGGAGCGCTACCTGAGCGAGCCCTGGGACCTGGTGGTCACGGTGTGCGACTCGGCCAAGGAGTCGTGCCCGGTCTTCCCCCGCCCGGTGGCGCAGCGGCACATCTCCTTCCCCGACCCGGCCGAGGCTGAGGGCAGCGAGGAGGAGCGCCTGGCGGTTTTCCGCGCCGTGCGCGACGACATCCGCGCCCGCCTGCTCCCCCTGCTCACCGACTAAAGACTCATCGCCGTCTCTGCCGCCGAAACTCCGCCGGCGGAATGGGACGCAGCGGCACCGGTGGGGCGGTGCTCTCCACCTGAATGGTCGTGTGGCGGATGCCGAAACGGCTGGCCAGCACCCCCCGTACCCCCTCCAGTACCGCACCGTGCGCTCCCTCGGCCGCTTCCACGTGCGCCGAGAGGGCCACGAAGGAGGTGGAGATGGACCACACGTGCAGATCGTGCACGCCGCGCACCCCGGGGACGGCGAGCATCGCCGCCCGCACCTCGTCCACGTCCACGCCCCCTGGAGCCGACTCCATGAGCACCGCCACCGCCTCCTGCAGCACCCCCCACCCCGAGTACACCACCAGGGCGGCGATGGCCGCGGAGGCCGCCGGGTCGGCCCACCGCCACCCGTAGGCGGCGATGAGCACCCCCGCCACCATCGCCTGGACGCTGCCAAGAGCGTCGGTGAGCACGTGCAGCCACGCCCCTTTGACGTTGAGGCTGGCGTGCCGGCTGGGAGACAGCACCCGGAGCATCACCAGGTTGACCACCAGCCCCAGCGCCGCCACCGGGATCATCACCCCCGGCCTCACCTGGGGAGGGTCGCCCAGGCGGCGCAGGGCCTCCACCACGATGAAGGCGGCGATGGCCAGCAGCGCCGCGCCGTTGGCCAGCGCGGCGAGAATCTCGGCCCGGTGGTAGCCCCAGGTACGGCGCGGCGACGGCGGCCGGCGGGCAATCAGCGAGGCCAGCAGCGCCAGCCCCAGCGCCCCGGCGTCGGACAGCATGTGGCCAGCGTCGGCCAGCAGCGCCAGGGAGTTGGCCACTAGCCCCCCGACCACCTCCACCACCATGTACGACGCGGCCAGCCCCAGGGCCACCCCCAGGCGCCCCACCGTCGCCCCGTCGTCGCCCGGCGCGCTGTGCCCTGCCGCCGCTCCAGCCATGGCGCGCCAGTCTTTCGCATCGGGGCCACCCCTGGCAAGGGCCGAGGAGGGGTATCGTATCGCCATGACCAAAACCAGTGACCGCGAGCCACCCGTTGCTCCCATCTGCTACCGACCCATCGGGGTGCTGCACTCCCCCTGGCGGGAGGCCACCGGGACGCCCATTCAACCCCTCGGCGCCCGCGGAGTGCGCGGTAGTGCCGTCCTCTTCCCCGAATGGGCACCGGCCCTCACCGACCTGGACGGCTTCTCCCACGTCATCCTTCTTTATCATTGCCACCGGGCCGGGGAGCCTTCCCTGCTCGTCACCCCGTACCTGGACGCCCGCCCCCACGGGGTGCTGGCCACCCGTGCGCCGGCGCGGCCCAACCCCATCGGCTTGTCGGTGCTGCGCCTGGTGGCCGTGGAGGGAACGGTGCTGACCCTCGAAGACGTGGATATCCTCGACGGCACCCCACTGTTGGACGTAAAACCCTTCGTCCCAGCCTTCGATGTGCCCGAAGGGGATGTTCGCATCGGTTGGCTGGCCGAGCGGGCGGCGGCAGCCAGGGCAGCGGCCGCCGACGGTCGCTTCGCCCGCCACTCCTAGCCCAACACTGGGGCGACGTAGCGTCCGCCCAGGGCCACCAGCACCGCCGCCAGCATCCACTTGATGGCCCGCTCGGGCAGGAGCTTCTGCAGGCGCGCGCCGCAGTAGGTGCCGGCCATCCCCCCGAGGCCGAACAGCACCCCCAACAGCCAGTCCGGCGCCACCGCTTGCGCCGGGTACCACGGCGCCATCACCTGGAAGAACACCACACCAGTGAGGGACGTGACGAAGGTGCCCAGCAGCGCGGCGCCGGCCACGGTGTACACCGGCAGGCCAAAGAAGGTGACCAGGAACGGGACGATAATGGCACCTCCGCCGATCCCGTAGGTGCCGCCGATGATGCCCACCAGCAAGGCCAGAGAAAACAGCGGCACGGTGCGAAATGAGTACTCCTGCCCGCGGAACTCGTAGCGGGCCTCCCACAGGGAGGTGCGCACGATCCTCACCGGTGCCCACGGCGCGGCGGCCCCTGCGCCGCTGCGTGGGCGCCGCAGTAGCTCCCGTACCAGCCGCGCGCCGATGTAGAGCAGCACCGCACCGACAAACACCTTGAAGTGTTTGGGGTCGGGCAGCAGGTGCACGCGCACCAGGGCGCCGATCAGCACCCCGGGGAAGGTGCCCGCAACCACCGTCCACACCAGCGGCCATACCAGCCGCCCTTCACGGGCGAAGCGCCACACCCCACTGGGGATGGCCACCACGTTGTAAAGGTGATTGGTGGCCGACACCGCCGGGGTAGTGAAGCCCAGCACCGACATCTGAAACGGCAACAGCAGAAACGCGCCGGACAACCCCCCGGTGGTGGTGACCAGGGAGATGGCAAAGGCCACCAGCGGCGGCAGCAGCGGCGACACTTGCACGCCCGAGACGGCGAAGTGCACGGCGCGATGCTAGCAGAGTACGCCGCACTTTGAGAAACCGTTGAAGTCAGTTAAAGTAAGGTGAGGTTTCTGGCGCGCATCTCCCCGCCTCCACCGCAGGCCGCGGGGGGTCTGACCGCCGCGAGTCGCCGAGGCATGCGCACCAGCTCGAGGAGGGGGAACGCATGGGAGAACGCCCTCGGCCACGCTGGTACGTACTCCTGTGGCTGGCCAGCGTGGTCACGCTGACAGTGGTGGGCACACTGTTGGTGCGCACCCAGGAGCGCCGCCTGTGGCGCGACGAGGCGGCCAAGCTGGAGGCCATCGCCACCTTGAAAGCCAGACAGATCGCCGCCTGGCGCGGCGAACGCCTGGGGGACGCCGGCATGCTCGTGGCCCAACCCTACTTCGCCGCCGCCTGCCGCCGCTGGCTGGCGTCACCCCAGGCCGCCGACAAAGCGGTGATCCTGGAGCGGTTCCAGAGCCTCGTGCAGCACTACCGCTACCACGACGCCTGGCTGGTGGACCGGGAGGGCCGGGTGCGCCTGAGCGCCCGGGGCAGGGACGGGGAGCTCCACCCCGAAGCCAAGGCCGCCCTCCGGCAGGCCCTCGCCAGCGGCGCCCCCACCCTCACCGACCTCCACCTGGGGGAGGGTGGCCTCGCGCACTTGGGCGCCGTGGCGCCGCTGCCGGCCCACGGCGGGCCCTCCCCCGGCGCGGTCATCCTGCAGAGCGACGCCAACCAGTTCCTCTTCCCCTTGATCCAAGCCTGGCCGCTGCCCAGCCGCACCGCCGAGTCGCTGCTGGTGCGGCGGGAGGACGGGCACATACTCTTCCTCAACGAGTTGCTGCACCAGCGCCACACCGCTCTGCATCTGCGGATCCCTTTACGCCAGGACGAGGTGCCGGCGGTGCGGGCCGTACGCGGTGAGGTCGGGCCCTTCGCCGGCCGCGACTACCGCGGGGTGGAGGTGCTGGCCACCTGGCGGGCGGTGCCCGACTCCCCTTGGTTCCTGGTGGCCAAGGTGGACAGGGAGGAAGCTTTCGCCGTCGCTCGCCAGCAGCTGCGCCTGCTGGTGGGGCTGCTCATCGCCCTGGGGGCGGCGGGCACCGCCCTGGCGGTGGCGGCGTGGCAGCGCGCCGCCCGCGCCCACCTGGCCGAGCGCCTGGCCCTGGCCCACCGGCTGCAGGCCAGCGAGGCGCGCCACGCGGTCACCCTCATGAGCATCGGCGACGCGGTGATCGCCACCGACCGGGAGGGGAGAGTAGAGCTGCTCAACCCGGTGGCCGAGCGCCTCACCGGCTGGAGCCAGGGGGAGGCGGCCGGTCGCCCCCTTGCCGAGGTGTTCCGCATCGTCAACGAGGCGACCCGCCAACCGGTGGAGAACCCGGTGGCGCGGGTGCTGCGGGAGGGGCAGGTGGTGGGCCTGGCCAACCAAACCCTGCTGCTGGCCCGCGACGGCCGGGAGATTCCCATCGCCGATGCCGGCGCCCCCATCCGCGCCGGCGACGGCCAGATCCTCGGGGTGGTGGTAAACTTCCGCGACCAGAGCGACGAGCGGGCGGCCCAGCAGGCGCTGCGGGAGAGGGAGGCGTTTATCCGCAGCGTTCTCGACAACCTGCCCATCGGGGTGGCGGTGAACTCGGTGGATCCCACCGTCGCCTTCGACTACGTTAACGACGCCTTTTGCCGGCACTACCGCGTATCCCGAGAGGTCTTGCGTTCCCCTGACGCCTTCTGGAGTGCGGTGTACCCGGACCCGGCCCAACGCGAGGAGATCCGCCGGCGCGTGCGGGAGGACTGCGCCTCTGGTGACTTGCAGCGCATGTGCTGGGAGGACGTGCCCCTCTCGCGCCCCGGCGAGCCCACCACCTACATCTCCGCCCGCAACGTGCCGCTGCCCGGTGGCCGGCTCTTCCTCTCCCTGGTGTGGGACGTCACCGAACGCCAGCAGCTGCAGCAGAAGCTCCTGCAGGCGCAGAAAATGGAGGCCATCGGCAGGCTCGCCGGGGGGATCGCCCACGACTTCAACAACCTCCTGCAGGCGCTGCTGACCACCGTGCAGACCGCCCAGCTTAAAGCCGGGGAGGATGGGCGTCACCGCGACACCTTCGCGACCTTGGAAGCCCTCGCCCGGCGGGGTACCGACCTGGCTCGCCAGCTGCTGCTCTTTGCCCGCCAGCAACCCGGCGAGCGCCAGCCGGTGGATCTCGCCGTACTGCTGCGCGAGCAGGCGGAGCTGCTGCGCTGGGTGCTGCCCGAGAATTTCCAGATTACCTTGGACAGCCCGGCCAAAGGTCTGCTGGCCCTGGGGGACCCCTCCCAGCTCGCCCAAGTGGTCACCAACTTGGTGGTCAACGCCCGCGACGCCATGCCCTCGGGCGGCACCCTGACCTTGCGCGCCACCGCTGCCGACGGTGAGGTCCACCTGGAGGTGCGGGACACCGGCGTGGGGATGAGCGAGGAGGTGCGCAGCCGTATCTTCGACCCCTTCTTCACCACCAAACCCGCGGGCAAGGGCACCGGGTTGGGTCTGGCGGTGGTGTGGGGGATCGTGCAAGACCACGGGGGGCGCATCCAGGTGGACTCCACCCCCGGCGCGGGGACGGCAGTGCGCATCGCCCTCCCCGCCGCTTGGGCGGCCGACGCGGCGCAAGCCGAGGTGAGCAACGGCGACCGCCTGCCGGTGGGGGGTGGCGAGCGGGTGCTCCTCGTCGAGGACCAGGGGGAGGCGCGGGCGGCCTTGGCCGACATCCTAGCCGAGCTGGGCTACCGAGTGACGGCGGTGGCCAGCGCCGAGGAGGCGCAGCGCCTCCCCGCCGAACCGGCGTATCAGCTGCTGCTCACCGACTACCTGTTGCCCGGCGCCACCGGCCTGGAGCTGGCCAACACCCTGCAGGAGCGCTGGCCCGACCTCCAGGTGGTGGTCATGTCCGGGTATGCCCCCGACGACGTGGCGAGCACCCTGCTCGCCTCGGGGCAGCGGCACTTCCTGCAAAAACCTTTCGACATGAAGGCGCTGGCCAAGGCCATCCGCGCCGCCCTCGCTCCCCCCGCCACCGGCGACGGTGCCTCGTAGGACCCGCTGAACTCGCACACCGGGACCGTCTCCGCCTCTGGGACCGTGGACCGTGTCCGGGACTGCGCATGTGCCCGCCGCGGAGATGGGGCTGCGGCTGGGCCGCGCGCCTTCAGGTCCGTCTCGATGGCCGGATCTGGCTCCCCCTGGCACTGCAGGGAGGCGACGCTGCGGCTTCCCTTGGCAGGCTGCTAAAGCCGCAGCCCGCCATCCACCGGCAGGCACACCCCGGTGATGAAGGCGGCCTCGGCCGAAGCCAGGAAGAGGCAGGCGCGCGCCACGTCCTGAGGCGTGCCCAGCCGGCGCAGGGGCGTTCGCCCCACCACGGCGCGGCGCAGTTCGCCTGGCAGCCCGGCGTTCAGTTCCGTGTCGATGTACCCGGGAGCGACGGCGTTGACGGTGATCCCGGCTGGCCCCAGCTCCCGCGCCCACACGCGGGTGACCGCTTCCAGGGCGGCCTTGCTGGCGGCATACGCCGTGTGGCCGGCAAAGCCCTGGGTCGCCAGGATCGACGACAGGTTGACTATGCGCCCCCCCCGTCCCCCCATGAGTGGCGCCAAGGCCCGCGCAACCCTCACCGCGCCCTTCAGGTTGATCTCCAGCACCCGCTGCAACTCTTCCTCGCCAAGGTCTTCCAGACGCGGCTGGCGCGCCAGGTTGACGCCGGCGTTGTTAACCAGCACGTCCACACCCCCGAACCGCGCCCCCACCCCCGCCGCCGCCGCCACCACCGCCGAGGCATCCGCCACGTCCACCTCCTCCATCACCACCGCCCCTCCCCACTCCTCCCACCAACGCTGCCCGGGCGGAACCAGCTCCCAAACCACCACCGCCGCGCCTTCGGCGGCGAACAGCTCCACCACCGCGCGCCCAATGCCGCGGCCGCCGCCGGTGACCACCGCCACCTGCCCGGCCAACCGCCCCGCACTGCTCATCCCAACTCCGTAGGGCGTATCTCCACCTCCACGAGGTCGGCCCCGGGCGGCAGGGTGGCGGCCAGCACGATGGTCGCCGCCACGTCCTCGGGGCGCAGCGCCCTTACCCGCGCCGCCGGGCTCGCCCCGGCGCGCGCCAGCATCTCGGTGTCGGTGTAGTTGGGGCAGACGTGGCACACCCGCACGCCGCCGGCGCGCAGCTCGTGCCACAGGCACTGGGTAAAGCCACGCAAGGCGAACTTGGAGGCCACGTAGGGCCCGCCTCCCGCCCACCCGGCCAGGGCCGACACCGACCCGACGTTGACGATCAAGCCTCGCCCCTGGGCCAGCAAATGCGGCGCGGCGTGCTGGCACGTCCACACCGACCCCAAGAAGTTGACCGCCAACACGCGCTCCAGCTCGCCCCGGTCGATGGCCGAAAGGGGGGCCAGGTAGGCGTGGCCGGCGGCGTTGACCAGGATGTCCAGGCCGCCGAAGGTCGCCACCGTCCGGGCCACCAGCTGCGCGGCCTGCTCCCCCTGGGCCACGTCTGTGGGTATGGACAGCGCTCGCCCGTTACGGGCGCGGATCTCCCGCGCCAGCTCCTCCAGGCGCTCCCCCCGGCGCGCCGCCAGCGCCACCGCCGCCCCCTCCCCCGCCAGGGCCAGGGCCGTGGCGCGCCCGATACCGGAGGAGGCTCCGGTGACGATGGCTACCTGCCCGTCAAGCTTCCCGTTCATTGATCTCCTTGTCAGTATAGGCGCGCCGCGGTAAAAACTCGCCCCACCGTCGCGAAGGTGCTGCACGAACCGCGACGAGAACCGAACGACGGGCCGGGCGAGGCCGCGGAGAAAAGGCTGTCAACCATGCTTGACAGCCACCGATCTCCAGTCTATATTGTGACCGTGTTCATATGAGTCGCCCCGAGCCCCCCGCCGCCGCGCCTCGCCACCAGACCATGAGCTGGCTGTTGGCCGCGGTGCTGCTGCTCGCGCCGGTGGCGGCGGAGCTGGGACATACCTGCCTGGAAGCCCTGCCGGGAGAGCTGCAGTGGCGTTCCCACGGCACCGCCGCACCACTGACCGCAGCGGAGAAGCCCCCGCGCTCCTGCCCCGGCTGCCTGCACCGGGTGCAAGGAGTGGGCTCAATCCAGGCTCCCCTGCTTCTTCCCGAGCCAGGAGGAAGTGACGTCCTCGGCCCGGCGCCGCCGGCAAGCGCCGTCCCGGCCCCGCCCGCGGCGCGGGCCACGGCGCGTGCCCCCCCTCGCTGTCGGCCGCTTCTGGCACTGCGTCCTGACACCCTGAAGACGTAGAGATCGACCAGTCCGGCCGATCTGATCACCGCCGAGTTGCTCGGAGAAGGGAGGACCCATGTCTCACGTCATCTTCACGATGAGCGTCTGTCTGCTGGCCGCCGCGGCCGCTGCCGCGACCCCCGCCGCCACTCCCCAATCACCGGAAGGTTGCGCCGTGGCCGGCGTGGTGCGCGGCAAGGACGGCCGGCCGCTGGCGGAGGTGGCCGTCCTCGCCTCCTACGGCGCCGCTAGCGCCACTGACCAGCACGGCCAGTACTGCCTGCCCGCCGGGGCGGCCGGCGTGGCCACCGTGTCGTTCACCGCTCCCGGCTTTTCCCCCGTCGAAAGCCCACAGTTGGACCTCGACCCCACCTCCACCCGCACCCTGGACGTGGAGATGGTCCCGTCCTTCCTGGAAGAGGTGGTGGTCACCGGCACGCGTACCGAGCGCCGGCTGGCCGAGACGCCGGTGCGCACCGAGGTTGTTTCCCGGTCACGGATTGCCGATGCGCAGGCGCGTACCCTGGCCGACGCCCTCGAATTGATCGTCGGCGCGCAGGTGGGGTCCATGTGCCAGAACTGCAACTTCACCGAGCTTCGCCTGCTCGGCCTGGATGGGCCGTACACCCAGGTGCTGGTGGACGGCCAGCCGATCCTCTCGTCGCTGGCCATGGTGTACGGGTTGGAGCACATCCCGGCCCGGCTCATCGACCAGCTGGAGGTGGTCAAGGGGGGCGGCTCGGCCCTGCACGGGGCCGGCGCCGTGGCGGGGGTGGTGAACATCATTCCCCACGAGCCGATGCGCGCCGCCTACGCGGCGGAGTTGCGGCAGGAGTGGACCCACGGGACCCCCACCACCGCCGGGAATCTGATGCTCGACTGGGCCTCTCCCGACCAGCGTTTCTCCCTCGCGACCTTTTTCCAGAAGGACCACGTCCGTCCGGTCGATCTCACCGGCGACGGCTTCACCGAGATCGGACTGCGCGAACTGGAGGTCGCCGGAGGCCGCGCCACCGCACTGCTTTTCGGCGGCACCGCCAAGCTTGCCCTGGCCCTCACCGCCAGCGACGAGTACCGGCGCGGCGGTGACCGACTCGACCTTCCCGAGCACGAAGCCGAAATCGCCGAGTCCGCCCGCAGCCGCCGCACCGCCGCCGACCTGTCGTTCTACCACTCGCTCGGACCCGAGATGAACTGGCGCCTCACCGTCTCCCACGCCGACACCGACCGCGACACCTACTACGGTTCGGGACGCGATCCCAACGCCTACGGCTCCTCGCAAAGCCCCATGACCATCGTCGACGCCCAGTTCAGCGCCCGCCGCAGGAGTCACCTACTGACCGCTGGGGCGCAGTACTCCGACGAGCGCCTGCGCGACGTCCAGCGCGCCTATGATCGCTTCATCGAGGAGCGCTACACCAACCGGGCGCTGTTCCTGCAGGACGAATGGTCCCTCCTTCCCACCTTCCAGGTGGTGGCCGGGGCGCGCCTCGACCGCCACTCCGCCCTCGAGGACGCGGTGCTGTCGCCGCGCCTGGCGGCGGTGTGGTTCGCCTCGCCGGCGGTCACCGTGCGCGCCTCGCTGGGCTCGGGCTTCCGCGCCCCGCAGGTGTTCGATGAGGACCTGCACATCACCCAGGTCGGCGGCGAGGGGCAGATCATCCGCAACCACCCCGACCTGCAGCCGGAGCGGGCGCGCAGCACGCTGCTCAGCGTCGAGTGGATCCGCAGTCTGGGGCGGGGCTCGGCCATGGCCGAGCTGGCGCTGTACCACACCAGGCTTTCGGACCTCTTCCACGTCATCGAGGACGACGACCCCGTCACGCCGGAAGCGGAGTTCCTCCGTGTCAACCTGGGCGGCGCCCGCGTCTGGGGCGCCGAGGTGTCGCTTGGCGCCTCCCTGCGTGCCGTCACGGTCCAGATGGGGTGGACGGTGCAGCGGGCACGGCTGGACGAGGCTGAACCGGACTTCGGCAGCCGGCAAGTCTTCCGCAGCCCCGAGCAACTGGGGCTGACGCAGCTCTCCTGGGTGGTCTCCCCCGCCCTGCGCGCCACCGCCACTGCCCGCTACCTGGGCTCCATGGCGATGCCCCATTACGCCGGCTTCATCGATGAGGATCGCCTGGAGACGACGCCGTCGTTCGTGACCTTCGACGTGGCCCTGGCGCGCACCGTCTCCTTCGGCAGCGCCGGCGGACCACGGCTGGAGATCACCGCCGGGGTGCGCAACCTCACCGACCGCTATCAGCGCGACCTGGATCAGGGGCCGGAGCGGGACTCGGGGTACTTCTACGGGCCGCGGGTACCGCGCACCTTCTACGCGGCGCTGCGCATCGAAAAGTGAAAAGGAGACGGGCGCGAGGGAGGGGCAAACGACCGACGCGCGCGATTGAAGACTGTGATTGCCCCGCCCCGGCCGGGGCGGGGCAATCAACGAACTACGGCTACCGCCTCTGCCGCAGGACGTTGAGGGCGCTGCCAGCCCTGAACCAGCCGATCTGCTCGGCGTTGAAGGTGTGCCGGCAGAAAAACTCATCGCTGGTGCCGTCGGCGTGGCGCACCACCACCCGCACGGGCTGCCCCGGCGCCAGCTCGGCCAGACCGAGGATGGACACCCGATCCCCCTCGCGGATCTTTTCGTAGTGGGCCGGATCCTCCAAGTGGAGGGGTAGCAACCCCTGCTTTTTCAGGTTGGTCTCGTGGATGCGCGCGAAGGACCGAGCGATGATCGCCGCACCACCCAGGTGGCGCGGCTCCATGGCGGCGTGCTCCCGCGACGAGCCCTCACCGTAGTTCTCGTCCCCCACCGCCACCCAGCGCAACCCCCGGTTCTTGAGATCCCTGGCGATCTTGTTGAACTCCATCACCTCGCCCGTCAACGGGTGAGCCCCTTTCCCCGCCTCACCGGTGAAGGCGTTGATTGCCCCCAGGAACAAATTGTTGGAGATGTTGTCCAAATGGCCCCGGTACTTCAGCCATGGCCCAGCCGGGGAGATGTGGTCGGTGGTGCACTTGCCCTTGGCCTTCAAAAGCACGGGCAGATCCACAAAGTCCTGGCCGTCCCAGGGGTCGAAAGGCGCTAACAACTGCAACCGCTCGGAGCCCTCCCGCACCTCGATGGACACCCCGCTGCCATCGGCGGGCGGGGCCTGGTACCCCTCCGCCTTAAAGACGAACCCAGCCGCGGGCACTTCCGGTGCCGGGGGCGGAGGGCTCAAGCGGACGCTCTTGCCGTTCACCGGGATGGGCTCCCCCACCGGATCCACCGCCAGAGTGCCAGCCACCGCGTACGCCACCACCACCTCCGGGGAACCGATGAACGACAAGGTGGCCGGGTTGCCGTCGTTGCGCGCCGGGAAGTTGCGGTTGAACGACGACACGATGGAGTTGGGCGTGCCCTTGGCGAAACCCTCCCGGTGCCACTGGCCGATACACGGGCCGCAGGCGTTGGCCAGCACGGTGGCGCCAAAGTCGTTGAGGGTGGCCAGCAGACCGTCGCGCTCAATGGTGGCGTACACCTGCTCCGAGCCGGGGGTGATGAACAGCGGGACGCGCGCCTTCACGCCCTGAGCCAGGGCTTCGCGAGCCACGGCGGCGGCCCGCACGATGTCTTCGTAGGAGGAGTTGGTGCACGACCCCACCAGCGCCGCCGAAAGCTCGAGGGGGTAGCCGTGCTCCCGCGCTGCGCCGGGGACCGCCGACAGCGGCCGCGCCAAATCGGGGGTGTGGGGTCCCACGAGATGGGGCTCCAGGGTATCCAGATCGATGTGTACCACGCGGTGGTAGAAGCGTTCGGGCTCCGCCTCCACCTCCGGGTCGGCGACCAGCAGATCGCGGTTGGCGTTGGCCAACTCGGCCAGTTCACCGCGCCGGGTGGCGCGCAGGTACGTCTCCATGCGCGCGTCGTAGGGAAAAATTGATGTGGTAGCCCCGTGCTCCGCCCCCATGTTGGTGATGGTCGCCTTGCCGGTGCAGGAGATGCTGGCGCAGCCGGGACCGAAGAACTCCACCACGGCGTTGGTGCCGCCCTTGACGGTGAGAATGTCGAGGAGCTTCAAGATCACGTCTTTGGGCGCCGCCCACCCGGACAGCCGGCCGCTGAGCTTGACGCCGATGAGCTTGGGTTGCAGCACTTCCCACGGAAAGCCAGCCATGACGTCCACCGCGTCGGCGCCGCCCACGCCGGCGGCGAACATGCCCAAGCCGCCGGCATTGGGGGTGTGGGAGTCGGTGCCGATCATCATGCCGCCGGGGAACGCGTAGTTCTCCAGCACCACCTGGTGGATGATGCCTGAGCCAGGCTTCCAAAAACCCAGACCGTAGCGCGCCGAGCAGGAGGCGAGGAAGTCGTACACCTCGCGGTTCTCTTCGATGGCCGCCGCCACGTCTTCAGCCGCCCCGGAGCGGGCGCGGATGAGATGGTCGCAGTGCACGGTGGTGGGCACCGCGGCCCGCTCCATCCCCGCGGTGGCGAACTGCAGCAGCGCCATCTGCGCGGTGGCGTCCTGCATTGCCACCCGGTCGGGCTGCAACTCCAGGTAGGCCTTTCCCGGATCCAGCGTCGCCGTCTCAGGGTCTTTGAGATGTCCGAAGAGGATCTTTTCCGCCAAGGTCAGGGGGCGTCCCAGCCGCCGGCGGATCACCTCCAGCCGCTGCCGGGTGCGCTCGTAGGTGACTTTCACAAGTTCGGGGGTGGTTTCGATCGAGGCCATGGTCATCCCTCCCGTGGTGCGGTGACGCCGGTGTTGCGCCGCCGGCCTACCGAAACGGTGGGAGTATAGCGCCGCCGGCCTCGCGCCGGCGCTCAATGGTCCACGCCGGCGAGGCGTAGCGTGCGCGCTGGAGCACCGCCGCGTGCCCCGCCTCCACCGCGCTGAGGGGGCTGGCCCGCAAGGCCACCCCCAGCACCTCTTCGAACCCCGCCCGCACCGCCCGTTCCAATGCCTCTTGAGCCGGCGGTGCGCCCAGCACCTCGGCCAGGGTCACCACCGCGGCCCGCAGCTCCCCATCGTCGGCCAGTCCCAGACACCCCGCCTGCAACTCGCCATCCCAGTCCAGCAAAATCGACCCGTGCTGCAGAATGCTGTTACCCACCCGGCGCATTGCCGACCCCACCAGCTTGCGGTCTCCCACCACGATCTCCCCGGGCGCGGGGCCGATGAAACACGGAATCGCCTGGGTAGGTCGAATCAACTCCTGCCCCGGCATGGCGCCGGCCAAGTGCGCCTGCACGCCCAGGCGGCGCAGCCCCGCCACCAAGGCGGCGCAGATGGCCGCGTACGCCCCCTGCAGCTCCCGGCCCAGGGGCGGCTGCCCCAGCGGCGCCGCCACCAGGTACGTCAGCTCGTGCTGGTGCAGCACGGCACGGCCACCGGTGGGGCGGCGCACCACCGCCACCCCGCGAGCGGCGCAGAACCCCGCATCGGCCACCGCCCACGGTTGCGAGGCGCCCAGGGAGAGGCAGGGGGGGGCCCAGCGGTATAGGCGCAACACCGGCGGCGACGCGCCGGCCTCCACCGCTTCGGCCAGCGCCTCGTCCACCGCCATGTTCCACGCCCCCGCCGCCGGCGGGTCCACGATCAGCCGCCACTCCATGGCGGGGGATTGTAGCGCCGTGGCTTGCGCCGCGAGTTGAGCGGCGATGACAAACCAGCTACCCTGCCCGTGCCCGCCCGCCGCGGGTTCGATGCGGAGGCAGCCATGAGAATCTCCCAGCGCGCCGAGGCGATCCAGGAGTCCCCCATCCGCAAGTTGGCGCCCCTCGCCCACGCCGCACGGGCACGGGGGGTACGCATCTACAACCTCAACATCGGCCAGCCCGACGTGCCCACCCCGCCGGAGTTCCTGCAGGCGGTACGCGCCTTCTCCGAGCCGGTGCTGGCCTACGGCCCCTCCGACGGTTTGCCCGAACTCAAGGCGGCGATGGGCGACTACTTCGCCCGCTACCACATCGCCCTCCAGCCGCACCAGATCCTCATCACCAACGGCGGCTCCGAGGCGATCCTGTTCGCCTTCAACGTGGTGGCCGACGACGGTGAGGAGATTATCATCCCCGAGCCGTTTTACACCAACTACAACGGGTACGCCGAGATGGCCAACGTGCGCATCGTCCCGGTGCGCACCCACGCCGAGGACGGCTTTCACCTCCCCGCCGATGAGGTGCTGGACGCCGCCGTCACCCGCCGTACCCGGGCCGTACTGGTGTGCTCCCCCAACAACCCCACCGGCACGGTGCTCTCCTGGGAAGAGCTGGAGCGCCTCGCCGCCTTCGCCCAGCGTCACGGCCTCTTCCTCATCGCCGACGAGGTGTACAAGGAGTTCACCTACGACGGCCGGCGCCACCGCTCGGTGCTGGAGTTGCCTGGCGTGGAGGAGCAGGTCATCGTGGTGGACTCGGTGTCCAAGCGCTTTTCCGCCTGCGGCGCGCGCATCGGCGCGGTGATCTCTAAAAACCCCCAGGTGATGGCCGCCGTCCTCAAGTTCGGACAGGCCCGTCTGTGCCCACCCACCCTCGAACAGCACGGCGCCATCGCCGCCTACCGCCTGGACGAGAGCTACTTCGACGCCGTCCGCGCCGAGTACCAGCACCGCCGGGACGTGCTTTTCGAGGCGCTCACCGCCGACGCCGGCATCGTCCTGCGCAAGCCCCGCGGGGCGTTTTACATGATCGTCAAGATCCCGGGCATCGCCGACGCCGACCACTTCACCCGCTGGTTACTCTCCGATTTTCAAATGGACGGGGAGACAGTCATGCTCGCCCCCGCCAACGGCTTTTACGCCACACCCGGCGCCGGCCACGACGAGGTGCGCATCGCCTACGTACTGGATGCCGACAAACTGCGCCGCGCCGCCGACATCCTGCTGGCCGCCCTGGATCGCTACCGTGCCACCCACCCCCACCCCACCCCGGCAAGCTAAAAGGGCCGCCGGGCTCTACGGGTGGTGGGGGGGCCCCTGCCGCTGCCGCAGGAGGTAGCGAAACGACACTACCGCCAGGGTTAGGGCAGTGAGGGGTAAGGCAAAGGCCAACATGGCCCGGCCCAGCGCCGGCGCGGCGTCGTGGTGCTGCGCCTGGAGCACTAGAAAGAGGGTATACGCCAGGTAGTAGGCGAGAAAGACGACTCCCTCGCCGCGGGAGATGCGGTAGCCAGTGAAGAAGATGGGCAAGCAGGCGAGGGCCACGGCGATCATCACCGGGATATCCAGGTGCATGGCAGGGGCCGGGACGGCCACCTCGCCAGCCACCAGCGAGGTGCCGCCGAGCACGCACAGGATGTTGAAGATGTTGCTGCCCACCACGTTACCAACGGCGATGTCGCGCTGCCCCCGCAGCGCGGCCATCACCGAAGCCGCTACCTCGGGCAGGGAGGTGCCGGCCGCCACCACTGTGAGCCCGATGATCAATTCCGACAAACCCAGCATGGACGATAGCGCCACTGCGCCGCCCACCAGCCAGCGGGCCCCCACCACCAGCCCGGCGAGGCCGAGGACCACCAAGAGCGCCTGGAGCGGGAGGGAGCCGCCGGCCGACGGCACCTGCTCCTCGCCCCGCGGCTCCCGCCGCGCAGCGCGTAGCAGCAGCGTCGTGTAGATGATCACACCGGCGAACAGCAACGCCCCCTCAAGCCTTGAGACGCGGCCATCCCACCCCAGGGGGAGCAGCAGCACGGGCACCGCGATCATCACCGGGACGTCGATGCGCACCAACTTGCGATGCACCACCAGCGGCGCCACCACTGCCGTCAGCCCAAGGATGAAGAGGACGTTGAAGATGTTGCTCCCCACCACGTTGCCCAGCGCAATGTCCCCTCCCCCGGCGCGGGCGGCGAGGATCGAGGCGGCCAACTCGGGGGAGGAGGTGCCGAACGCCACCACGGTCAGACCGATGGCCAGGGGGGAAACTCCCGCGCGGGCGGCCAGACCGGCAGCGCCCCGCACCAGTGCCTCGGCTCCACCGATGAGGAGAGCCAGTCCCCCGAGGAACAGCAGCACGGTCACGCCCAAGCTGCCACACCGCCCCTTGCCGGTCAGCGGTTCATGAGCAGGAGCAAGATGGCCTTCTGCACGTGCAGGCGGTTTTCCGCTTCGTCGAAGATCACCGAACGCGGACCGTCGGCCACGGCAGCGGCCACCTCCTCGCCGCGATGGGCGGGCAAGCAGTGCATGAACACGGCTTTGGGGTCAGCCAACTCCATCAGCTCCGGGGTGACCTGATACCCTTCGAACGCCTGCCGCCGTGCCGCCGCTTCCGCCTCCTGACCCATGGACGCCCACACGTCGGTGTACACCACATGGGCACCTCGCACGGCCTCCTCAGGACGCGAGAACAGCTCGATGGTGGTTCCGGCAGCGCGGGCGTCGGCCTGGGCCAGCTCCACCACCTCCGGCTTGGGCCGGTACCCCTCGGGCGTGGCGATGCGCACGTTGACCCCCACCTTGGGTCCGCCGAACATCAGGGAGTGGGCCATATTGTTGCCGTCGCCCACGTAAGCCAGGGTGAGGCCGCGGGTGTGGCCGAACACCTCGCGCATGGTGAAGTAGTCGGTGAGCGCCTGGCAGGGGTGCAACAGGTCGGTCAAGCCGTTGATTACCGGGATGGTGGCGTACTTGGCCAGGTCGGTCACGGTGGAGTGGGCGAAGGTGCGGGCCATGATGCCGTTGACGTAGCGGGAGAGCACCCGCGCGGTGTCGGCGATGGGCTCGCCGCGGCCGATTTGGATGTCGCGGGAAGACAAGAAAGTGGCCAGTCCGCCCAGCTGGTACATCCCCACCTCGAACGACACGCGGGTGCGGGTGGAGGCCTTTTCGAAGATCATGGCCAGCGTCTGGCCAGCCAGCGCGGTACGGTAACGGTCGGGCCGCGCCTTAACGTTGGCGGCCAGCTGGAAGAGTGCCTCTACCTCGTCGGCGCTGAGATCATGGATGGAGATGAGGTCCTTGTGCCGCTGCCAGGGGTTACCAAGCATGGAAATCACGACTCCTTTCGATCGGGCACGATGTAGGTGCCGGTCTTGCGGGCGAGAGCATCCTTGAGGTGCTCGGCGTTGGTGATTAGCACCTCCTTGCCGCACCTCTCCACAAACTGCACTGCAGCGCGGATCTTGGGCCCCATGGAGCCAGGCGGGAACTGGTGCTGCTCGAGCATCTCCTTGGCTTTGGAGACGGGCAGCTCGGCCAGCCAGCGCTGGGTGGGGCGGCCGAAGTTTTCGGCCACCTGGGGCACCTGGGTGAGCACGATGAACAGGTCAGCGTCCAGCGCCTGGGCCAGCAGGGAGGCGGTGTAGTCTTTGTCGATCACCGCCTCAACGCCGCGGTAGTAGCCGCCCACGTCCTGATAAACGGGGATGCCGCCGCCGCCGGCGGCAATCACCACCGCTCCTTCCTCCACCAGCTTCTTTACCACTTCCACGTCCAGGATGCGCTTGGGGGGCGGCGAGGGCACTACCTTGCGCCACCCGCGGCCAGCGTCTTCCACCATCTGCCAACCCTGCTCTTGCATGAGCAAATTGGCGCGGTAGGCGGTGAAGTAGGGACCGATGGGCTTGGACGGATTGTCGAAAGCGGGGTCGTCGCGCGCCACCTCCACCTCCGACAGCACCGTCACCACCGGCTTGACCAGTTGCTCCTCGTTGAGCCGGTTGCGGATCTGGTTCTGCAGCATGAACCCCATGGAGCCCTCGGTTTGGGCGACACACACGTCCAAGCTTTGGGGCGGGATCTTGGTGATCGCCTCCTCCACCTGGATCATAATGTTGCCCACCTGCGGGCCATTGCCGTGCACGATCACCAACTCGAAGCCGCGATGGATGATCTCGACCAGCCAGCGCGTCGCCTTCCAGGTGAGGGTGAACTGCTCCTCCTGGGTGCCGTGGTCCTGGGGGCGCAACAAGGCGTTGCCGCCAAAGGCGATCACCGCCACCGGCCGGCGTTCAGCAGCCTTTGCTTTCACTGTCAAGACCTCCCGCTTGAGCCCACGGGCATCAGGCCGGAAGCGTCTGCCCGCACGGCGTGGGCCTTCGCCGCACTGGGCCGCCTCCCACGGCGCCCCGTGGCGCTGAGGGAGCCACATTGTCAGCGGCGGCTGCCCAAAAAGTCAAGGGCGCTGGGCGGCGACTACAATGGTTTTTATGTACTCTTTCGAGCATCCGCTGACCTCCCGGTACGCCTCCCGCGCCATGCGCGAACTGTTCTCACCGGCTACCCGGCTGGGCCTGTGGCGCCGCCTGTGGCTGGAGCTGATGCGCGCCCAGCGGCAGCTGGGGGTGGGGATCCCCACCGAAGCCATCAGCCAACTGGAGGCCCACCTGGAGATCACGCCAGCCGAGCTGGCCCGAGCCCAGGAGCTGGAGCGCGAGACGCGTCACGACGTCATGGCCCACGTGCGTACCCTCGCCGAGGTGGCGCCCGCCGCTGGGCCGTGGCTGCACCTGGGTGCCACCTCGTGCTACGTCACCGACAACGCCGACCTCATCGTGCTGCGGCGGGGGTGCGATCTGCTCCTCCAGGAGGGGGCGGCGGTGGTAGAGGCACTGGCCAGCTTCGCCCGCACCCACAAGGACCTCCCCTGTCTAGGCCACACCCACTTCCAACCGGCCCAACCCACCACCGTGGGCAAGCGGGCCTGCCTATGGTTGGCCGACCTGTTGGACGATCTCCAGCACCTTGAAGCGCAGCGCCACCGCCTGCGCCTGCGTGGCGCCAAGGGAACCACCGGTACCCAGGCCTCGTTCTTGCAACTGTTTGGCGGCGACCACCACAAGGTGCGGGAGCTGGAGGCGCGCCTGGCCGCGGCGTTCGACTTCCCTGGCACCTACCCGGTAACCGGCCAGACCTCACCGCGCAAGGCGGAGTACTACCTGCTGACCTGCCTGTCCGGCCTCGCCCAGTCGGCGTATAAATTTGCTTCCGATGTGCGCCTGCTGTCGCGCCTGAAAGAGTTGGACGAACCCGCCTCCGCCACCCAGGTGGGCTCCTCAGCCATGCCGTACAAGCGTAACCCCATACGCTGCGAGCGCATGGCCGCGCTGGCGCGCTACGTCATCTCGCTGCCGCCCAACGCCGCGTGGACAGCGGCATCCCAATGGCTGGAGCGCACCTTGGACGACTCCGCCAACCGGCGCCTCGTCCTGCCAGAGGCGTTCCTCGCCACCGACGCCATCCTGGCGCTGTGGCACGCGGTGGCCTCGGGGCTCGAGGTTTACCCCGCCATGGTACGGCGCAACCTCATGGAGGAGCTCCCGTTTATGGCCAGCGAAGAGATCCTGCTGGCGGCCGCCGCCCAGGGCGGCGATCGACAGCTCTTGCACGAGCGGCTGCGCGTCGCCTCGCGGGAGGCGGCGCGCCGGGTCAAGGTGGAGGGCGAGGCCAACCCGCTGCTGGAGCTGGTGGCCCGCGACCCTGCCTTCTCCCTGGACGCCTCGACCCTCGCCGCTCTGCTCGACCCATCGCGCTACGTGGGGCGCGCGCCGCAGCAGGTGGAGGAGTTCCTCGCCGAGGTGGTCACACCGTGGCTGGTGGCCCACCATGGTCACCCCGCCGACGAACCGTTGGTATAGCCGCCAGCGGCTCGCCCCGCGCCCTCAAGCGCCGGCGAAAGGAACGCGGCGCGCCGGGCAGCGCGCCGCCTTAAGATGGGGCAACAAAGCTCCGATTATTCGGCCACCGAGCGCTTGAACAGCACGGCGGCCAGCGCCGGAAGCAACAGAATGGCACCCAACATGTTGAACAGGAACAGGAAGGTGAGCAGGATACCCATGTCCGCCTGGAACTTCAGCGGCGAGAAGATCCACGTGCCAACGCCCACGGCCAGGGTCAGACCGGTGAAGATGACGCCGTTGCCGGTGATGGTCAGCGTCCGCCGGTACGCCTCCACGAGGTCGATGTCGCTGCCGAAACTGCGCATCCGGCTAAAAATGTAAATTCCGTAGTCGACCCCGATGCCGACCCCTAGGGCAGCCACCGGCAGCGTCGAGACCTTCAATCCGATCTCCAGAAACACCATGAGCGCGTAGGCGAGCAGCGACACCAGCCCCAGCGGCAGGATGATGCACAAGGTCCCCCGCACCGAGCGGAAGGTGACCAGGCAGAGGACGATGACCGCCGCGAAAACCCCCAGCAGGATGGGGAACTGCGCCGCCGCTACGGTCTCGTTGGTGGCCGCCATGACGCCGACGTTGCCGGTGGCGAGGCGGAAGCGCAAGTCCTCGTGCCCGTATTCGGCGCGGAACTTCTTCACCTCTGCCACGATACGGTCAATGGTCTCGGCCTTATGGTCGGTGGTAAAGATGAGCACCGGCATCACGCTGCAGTCGCCGTTGAGCAGTCCGGTGGAGGTGTCGATGTAGGTCACGGCCTGTGCCAGCATCGACCGATCCCGCGGAATAATGCGCCACTTCAAGCTGCCCTCGTTCCACCCCGAGGTGATGATCTTGGCCACCGTCGGCAGACCCACCACCGACTGCACCCCGGGTACGTTGCGCATGTGCCACTCGAAGCGGTCGATGGTGGTGACGATGTCGTAGTCGGTACACCCCTGGGGAATCGTCTCGACGATCACCGACAGCAGGTCCACGCCGATGGAGAAGTGTTTCGTGATCACGTCGGTGTCGATGTTGTAGCGGGAGTGGCTGTGGAGCTCGGGAACCCCGGGGTGGAGGTCGCCGATTTTGACTTGCCGGGCCTTCCACCACCCACCGACGAGCAGCACCAACGCCACGGCCAGCACCGGCAGGGCCCGCCGGCGCGACGCAAACCCCGCCAAGAAACGCCACACCGGCTCCACGTGACGGTGCCGCCGGCGCAGCTTCAAGGGGTAAATCTCATCGTGGCGCACGTACGACAACAGCACCGGCACCAGCCCCAAATTGGTGAAGATGATCACTCCGACGCCCAGGGCGGCGGTGATGGCCATCTCCTGAATCATGCGAATCTCGATGAACAGAATCGTGATGAACCCGATGGTATCGGTCAGCAGTGCCACCGCTCCCGGCACAAGGAGACGCCGGAACGCGGCGCGCGCCGCCTCCAAGCTCGTGGCGCCGGTGAACACCTCGGCACCGTGGGCCGAAATCATCTGCACACCGTGGCTGACCCCGATGGCGAAGACCAGAAACGGCACCAGGATCGACATGGGATCGATGCCGAACCCCAGCACGGTGAGCAGACCTAGCTGCCAGATCACCGCGATGGTGGAACATGCCAACGGGATCACGGTGAGCTGGAACGACTGGGAGTAGATGTAGACGAACACCGCGGTGATGAGGAAAGCGATGAGGAAGAAGAGGACGACGCGGGCGGCACCGCTGGCGATGTCGCCAATCACCTTGGCGAAACCGATGATGTGGTAGTCGAAGTCGACCCCGATGCCGTCGCTGGAGTACTTTCGCCGGATGCTCTCCAGCTGATCGGCCACGTCGATATAGTCCAGGCGCTCGCCGGTGTTGGGGTTGATCTCCAAAAGTTCGGCGGAGACGATGGCGGCGGTGAAGTCGTTGGCCACCAACCGCCCGACGTAGCCGGACTTCAAGATGTTGCTGTGCACCTTGGCGAGCCCCTCGGGGGTGGTGGAAAAGTCAGCGGGGATGACGTTGCCGCCGGAGATGCCATCCTCCACCACCTCGGTGAAGCGCACGTTGGGGGTAAACAGGGACATCACCCGGGTGCGGTCCACCCCCGGGATGAAGAACACGTCGTCGGTGACGGCACGCAAGGTGTTGAAGAACTCGGGGGTAAAGATATCCCCTTGGCGCACCTTGAGGGCAATGAGCACGCGGTTGGCGCCGCCGAACTCGTCCCGGTATTGCACGTAGGTCTGCATGTACTCGTGCTTCAAGGGGAGCATCTTGGCAAAACCGGCATCGATACGCAGGTGAGAGGCCTGGTAGGCCATGAAACCCGTCAACAGCAAAAACAACACGATCACCGTGCGGCGGTGGCCGAAGATAAGGTTTTCCAGCCAGGTCTTCATCGTCCCCCCCCCGCGAACAAGGCGGCCAGCTCCGCCGCCGGCACCTTCTGTACACCCAGCTCGCCAACCAATACGGAGGATCCGTCGGGCAAGCAGGCTACAGCCGACAGCCCAAGCCGGGAGCGTTCCTCCTCGATGGCAAAGCTCCCACCTTGGTCCCACGAACCCAGCAACACCCCGCCCAAACCGCTGACCAGGATGCGGCCATCGGCAAAACTGCAGGCATCGGTAAGCATGGCGGTGGTGTGAGTGGTGATCTCCTGCCAGGTTTTACCGCCGTCGGTGGAACGGAAGGAGTGACCGCGCAGCCCGAACACCAGCACCACACGGTCATCCACCGGCAAACTACCAAACAGCGAACCGTGGTAGGGCGAGGGCAGCTCCCGCCAGTTTTCCCCCTGATCATCGGAACGTAGGAGCAACCCACGTTCGCCGACGATCAGCAGCGCCCCTGAAGGGAACCGCGCCACGTGGTGCAAATGGTTGTCGCCGTCGAAAATCGTCCGGGGCTCCCAGGTGGCGCCGCCGTCCTCGCTCTTCAGAAAGAGGCCATACGCCCCCACCGCAAAACCGCGCTGGTCGTCAAGGAAGAACACGTCGAACAGCGGCTGGTTGGCCTCTCGATCACTGTACACCAGCTCCCAAGACTCGCCGCCGTCGACGCTGCGCAGGATGACCGAATCGTGGCCCACCGCCCACGCCCTCCCACCGCTGCCCACGGTGACGGCGGTGAGCAGCGCCTGGGTGGGCACCGGCACTTGCCGCCACGACACCCCCTGATCGGTGGAGAGCAAAATGTGCCCGCGCTCGCCCACCACCACTAGCCGGTCTCCCCCGGCCGCCACGTCGAGCAGCAATGAACGGGAGGCCAGGGGGGCCATGATGGCAGGCTCATCCTCTCCTCCCGCCGCCGTCCCGGCCACCCCCCAGGCGAGTAGTACCAGCATCCAAACCATTGGCGTACCCACGACCCCCCCCTTTCTCCGGCGTCCCGCTCCCCTCCCCGCCACGCCCCACCCCCCGCCCGCCACCACCCTCGGCCGCAGCGGCGTTACCCGTCCCCGCCGCCGCGCCCGGGACACCCAGCGGAGATGAGCCTCCAGCCGGGTTAGGTGGCCCGGCTGGAGGTCTTCGTTCCTGGACAAACTAACGCACGCCTTCGCGGCGCATCGCGTCGGGCGCGAAGTCCGCCTCGGTGAGCTGCACACTGAAGTCAAACGGTTTGGTCTCGTTGGACAACCCGTAGGCGAGGTAGCGCCCCGCCTGCAGGTCGGTGTGCACCTCGGCTGTCACCCAGGTGAGTGGTACCTCGTAGTAGTTGATAGCGAACCCCTCTGACACGCGCCAGAGCTGGTCACGGTTGTCGTACTGGTCGACGGCCAGAATTTGCCAGGAGTCCTCGTCGATGTAGAAGGTGCGCCGCTTGTAGATATGGCGGGCGCCGGCCTTCAGGGTCGCATCCACCACCCACACCCGGTGCAGCTCGTAGCGCAGGTGATCGGGGTTGATGTGCAGCGGGGTCAGGAGGTCCTTGTACTTGAGGCTCCCACTGTGCAGCTTGTAAGCGTTATAGGGCACGTACATTTCCTTCTTGCCAATGAGCTTCCAGTCGTAGCGATCGACCCCGCCGTTGAACAGGTCGAGGTTGTCGGAGGTGCGCAGCCCGTCGGCTGCCGTGCCGGGGTTGTCGTAGGCGACGTTGGGGGCGCGCCGCACGCGGCGTTGGCCGGGGTTGTACAACCAGGCGTCTCGGGGCTGGCGCACCTGGTTCAAGGTCTCGTGCACCAGCAGGATGCCGCCCGCCAGCCGAGCCGGCGCCAGCACCTTTTGCTTGAAGAGCAGAATGCGGTTGCGCAGCTTCTCCTCGGTCATGCCGCGCATGCCATACAGGTACAGGAAGTCCTCCTGGAACTCCACCAGGGTGTACGCGCCGCCGCGCGTCGGCGCCGCCTGGATGAACCAGCGAGTGGCCGCCTCGCCGCGGTAACGCAGCAGGTGGTTCCAAATCACCTCAAGTCCGTTCTTGGGGATGGGGAACGGAATGCCCATGATGGCGCTGAGGACACCGTTACCGTTGGCCTCCAGCTTGGCGGTAGCCGCCGTCCTCTTGGTCGCCTCATAGATATGGGTTGGTGCGGAGGCCGACCGATGGGTCGGGTAGACGTTCATCTTGTAGGTGGCGTATGTCTTCAAAAGGGCCTTGTGACCCTCGGTGAGCTTGTCGGCGTAGTCCGCCATGTTCTTCCCGGTGATGGTGAACAAAATTTTGTCGGCGGCGTAGGGATCGATGTGCCGCATGCCCGGCTTGTAGCCGGCGGGCGGCGTGGTGATACCGCCGGTCCAGGGCGGAATGGTACCCGCAGCGTTCCCCGCTTTCTCGCCTCCGAGCGGCGTGAGGTCGGCGCCCAATCGGGCGATCTCCTGGGGCGAAAGCTCCGCCACGGCCGTGGCGGCAGCGCCGAGCATCACCAGGGCAACAGCGAAACTTGCCAGAAATGTTCTCCCACGCATGGTCATCCTCCCTTGCAACCTAGAACGAGTACTTCACGGCGGCCGCGATGAAGTCGCGATCCCTGATGAGGTTGTAGCGGCCGGCCCCAGCGAAGCGGGTGTAGCTCACGTCGAACTCCCAGCTGATGCGGTAGTTGGCCGCCAGGCCCACCGTGAAGGCGCTGCGCCCCTCGATGAAATTCCCCCCGGGCCCCGGCGATACCCCGTTGACGTCGTGCGCCCACGAAATGCGGGGGAGAAGGTTGACGTTGGCAAACACGTTGTTGTAATCCAGCCGGCCGGCAAACACGTATCCCCACGATTCCTCTTCGGGGAAGGCGCGCAGCGGTTCGGTGCCCGGCTGTACGCCGTTCTGCTGATGAATCGGGTTGCCCGAGGTGTAGGTGCCCGGCGCTTCCAACCGCAGCACCGACTTGGCCGGCATGTCGTGCACATAGGAGTAGGCCGCTTCCAGCACCGTGGTGAGCTGATCGGCGCCCAGCAGGCCACCGAAGATCTTGGTGGCGGTGAACTGCACCTGGGTGGTGTCGAAGCGCTTGTACCCCGCAATCTCCTCACCGAAACCGAAGGCCCCAATCTGGTTGGTCGCCGCCAGCAGGGTGCCCACCGCCTTGATCCTGGCAAAGGCCGGGATGTCCACCAAGCGCAGCGGCGACAAGGCGGCGTACAGCAGCTCCAGGTCGTCGACCTGGAGGGGCACATCCTGGCGATGGGCGATCTCTCCCTGCAACGCCACTCCCGTAGCCCCCAGCTGGGTGTTGAACGACACGCCGTACAGCTTGATGTCCTCGGGATAGCTCAGGAAGTACCGGGCGCTGGCGGCGTAGTTCAAATTGGGCGGCAGCAGCCCCGAGAATGTGCCGGTAAGGGCGTTGATGATGGGCAACCGCGAGTGGTACTTGATGTGGTAGAGGCCAAATTCAGTGCCGTTAAGCCTGGGGGCGAACCAGCGGAAGGCCACCCCGTACTGGCCGCTGTCCTTCGGCTCGCGGTCGGCGGCCCGTGGCACCACCGCCCCCACAGGGTTGGCAGGCGAGGGCCCAATGGGAATGCTGTCGGGGACCGAGCCGAAGCCCAACATCACCCGCGACGCGCCACGACCTGCCAGGTCGGCGGTGGAGAAGTACGTCCCCGCCGGGTCGATTATCGTCTCTTCCCAGCGGTACTGATAGAACATCTCGGCAGAGGTGTTCTTGGACAGTCCAAGGGACAGCGACACGGCGCCGATGGGCAGTAACGCCTCGCGCAGCTCGGAGCCGGGCACCCGCAGGGCACTCACGTCCACTGGGTTAATGGTGTTAATGCCGTTTTGGATGAACGTGCTTTCGCCCCAGCTCAGGACCTGCTCGCCGGCACGTAGCTCGGCGGAGACGCTGCCGAGATTGAAGCGGAACCAGGCAAAGGCGTCCCGTAGCTCGGCGCGCTTGCCCACCCGGTCCAGCGCCGCGTCGGTGAGGGGGGTACGCGCCCGGTCACCTCTCTCGTTTTCGTAGTCGTAGAAACCGAAGGCCCGCACGAAGGCGCCGAAATTCTTGTAGGAAAGCTCCAACTCGGTGGTGGCCTTCAACGCGTTGGACACCAGCCCCTTGTCGTAGTTGAGGTTGCCGTCGTCGCCGTTGACCGAGAATGCGGTCCCACCGTTGGTCAAGCCGATGATCGAGCGGTCCCGTTCCTCCACCCTCCACATGGTCCCGTAGGAAAGAGTGGTGCCCCAACTGATCTTGAGCTCTCCAGACTGGTACTCGACGGCGCGCGCCGGCGCCGCGACGGCCAACAGGAGCAGCACGACGGCCACGTACCGCCCTCCCCTGCTCGTCGGGTTGGCCCTTCTGAGAACAGTTGCTCTTCGCATTGTGACCCCCTTCCCCTCGAAAGCTAGAGTTGAGAATAGCAGCGGCTGCCAGGGTGTCAAGCGCAGAAGCCATAAGCTGTGCTCTCGCCGCACCCACCGTTGGGCCGTTCGGCGGCGCGCTGCGGTACTATCAAAGGGATGCCGCAGGCTTCGACGCGTCCCGGAGGTCACGCCCTGCCGTGGCTGGCGATGATCGTCGTGGCCGTTGCCACTGCGTGTGCTACCTCCTCACCCTGGCGAAGCCAGCGCGGCACTACTGCACCAGCGTTGGTCGAGGAGGGGCTCGCCTCCTGGTACGGCCATCCGTACCAGGGCCGCCCGACCGCCTCCGGCGCCGTCTTCGATATGAAGGAGCTCACCGCCGCCCACCGCACCTTACCCTTTGGCACCTCGGTGCGTGTCACCAACCTCCACAATGGGCGTTCGGTGACGGTCATTATCAACGACCGCGGTCCGTTCGTGGAGGGGCGCATCCTCGACCTCTCCTACCGCGCCGCCCAGCTTCTGGATGCCGTCTCACCGGGAATCATCGCCGTGCGGCTCGAGGTTCTCGCCCTGGGCGACGGCATGCCGAGCGAGCGCTGCTGGGAGGTCCAGGTGGGGGCGTTCGGTGATCCCGCCAACGTCGACCGTGCCGTCGCCGCGCTGCGCGGGAGGGGGCTTGCCTCTCGCACCGTACCTGCCCCAGGGGGGCTGGTGCGGGTGCGCATTGGGCCGCTGGCCTCGCAAGCGCAGGCCACCGCAATGGCAAGCCAAGTGCAGGACCTCTTCCCCGAAGCCATCGCGGTGCCGTGCGGAGCCCGGCCATGAACGCCGCGTCCCTGACACTTTTGGCCACCCTGTGGGCCGCCGCAGCAGCGGCCGGGCAGCCCCGTACGTTTCGCGTCGAGTCTTTGCCCACCTCCCTGGCGGGGGAGTGGCTGTTCCGCGCCGGCCACGACCCGGCTTGGTCCAGTCCGTTCCGCGAACGGCACGCGTGGCAACCCATGCAGGTGCCCGGGTGCTGGCAGCGCCGGGGCGCACCCGGGGTACGCGGTCACGCCTGGTACGTCACTCGGTTGTTCATTCCTTCGCAGCTCGCCGAGCAAGACCTGGCTCTCGACCTCGGCGTGGTTGCGGACGCTGAGGAGGTGTTTCTCAATGGCCGCAGGATCGGCGCCCGCGGCGCCTTTCCGCCCCGTCCGGTGGGCGCCGTGCTCTCCCCCCGCCTCTACCGCCTCCCACGCATTTCCCTGCGCTACGGCGAGATCAACGAGCTGGTGGTACACGTTTACTCCACCGCCGGGTGCGCCGGCCTCCTCGGGCCCGCGCCGCGTATCGACGCATACGGCCCGCGCTTGGCGATCTACGTGCAACGCGACACGCTCTTGACCGCGGTGGCGGCGTTGCTACTCACGTTGGCGGCGCTGCACCTTCTCCTCTTCGCAGCCCAACGGGACGAAAGTGCGCCTTTGATCGTCGCCGCTTTGCTCGCCTTGGCGGCGATGTTCTTCCTCACCCAGACGACCTGGGGACCCGCTGCCATGGTCAGCGAAAGTGTGGCGTACCGCCTGCACGTTTCTGCTCTGCTAGGGTCATTGGCGGCATTCGTAAGCCTGGTGTACCGGTACCTACAGGCACCGGTGCCCATCCCCCTCGTCACCCTGCAGGCCGCCCTCGTCCTGGGCGTTGCCTTCGCGGGGGTGTGGCGCTCCACCTCTGACCTCGCAGTCCTCGTACACGGAGGACAGGGGACGCTCGTCCTGCTCGGACCCTATCTGTTGTACAAGCTGGCAGGCCCGGCACGGCTCAAGCGCCCGCTGGCACGGCCTGCCTTTGCCGCCACGGCGTTACTCGCCCTGACCGTCGCGGTCGATATTGCCACCCAGATCTCACTGCTGCCCAGGCGCTCGGGTCCCGTGGGCGACAACACCTCCTTGCTCGGCATCATCCCTTTCGCCCTGGTAGTAACGGTGATTTTCTTCCAGCGTTGGGCGAAACGCCGTTGGGGAGAAGCCGTTGACGCCCTCGATGGCCTCCTGCCCGCCGACCAGTTTCTCCGGCGGCTGGAAGTGGAGATGGAACGCGGGCGGCGCAACAGCTCCTCGTTCTCCATCGCCCTCCTCCGCCTCTCCGCCGCCGAATCACAGCGCCTGGAGACTCTGTTCGACCTGGCCGGCAACGCTCTGCGCCGGACCCTCCGGCAGATCGACGCTCTCGCCGTACTGCGCCCCGATACCTTTGCCGTCCTGCTCGCCGACGCCGACGAACGCTCGGCCATCCTCACGGTAGAGCGCTTGAGGCTGGCGGTCCTCGAAGCCATGCCCAGGGGTGAGCCGCAGCCAACCATTGCCGCCGGCGTGGCGCAATTTCGGCGAGGCCACCATGAGCTTGCGCAGGACTTCGTGGCCGAGGCCAAGGCCGCCCTCTACGCGGCCACCGCCGAAGGCCGCAACGTCACCGCCACCCCGCCGTGAGCGCTTCCTCTGGGGCGCCCGATTAGCGGGACAGCGAGGCCAGCGCCTCGGTCACCATTGGCTGGTCGGGATCCAGCGTCAATGAGCGCTCTAGCGCCGCGCGGGCTTCATCCTTCGCCCCCGCGCACGCAGCGGCTACGCCGAAAAAGGCGTGGACCGCCGCCGAGGTAGGGAAAGCTTCGGCGGCTGCTCGCCCCACCTGCAGGCCTTCGGCGCACCGGCCCGAGCGCACCAGGAGGGCGAGGCGATGCACCGTCAGGCGCACCTCGTGCGGGTAAAGCATCGCACCTCGCGCGAGAAGCCGCAACGCTCTCTCTGGCAGGCCCCGTGCCTCGTACTCGCTGGCGGCGCGATCCACCGCCCCGGCACCGTCGCGCAGCCCCAACTCCACGGCGCGCCAAAGTGCTTCGTCCGCTTCGTCGTAGCGCAACGTCTCAAAGTAGAGGCGGCGCAAGTTGTAGTGGGGCGACGCGTAGCGCGGGTTCGCCTGAATGGCCTGGCGGAAGGCGGCCTCGGCCTCCCGGTAACGTTTGGCCTCCAGGTGGACGAGGCCCAGGTTGTTCAGCGACCCCTCGGTGATTCGATTCGTTCCGGCACCACCCTCGCCCCCCTCCAGGTAGCCCAGCGCCTTGAGTTGGGCGATGGCCTCGGGGGAAGGTCGAGCCGGGGCCCCCGGCGACGGGCGATAACTTTCGGGGGGGAGCAGGGCCGTCCAATCCACCGGTGGCCGCCCTGCCGGCGGGCACCCGGGGAGGGGACGCCCGCGCCAACTGACTCCGGCCGGGATACCCAGCAGCGCGGCCACGGTGGGTGCCACGTCGTACACGGAGGGCACCTCGCGGACCCGCCCCAAACGCGCAACGCCGTGGCCGGCGACCACGAACACCCCCACCGGACGGTGCCAAACCGCCGCGGTGGCCGCTGCCACCCCCGACAACTCCCGAGGCCGGTCGGCGCCCCATTTGAAGCCGTGGTCCGAGATCACCACGAAGGCGCACTCCGACAGGGGGCACTGCTCCAGCAGCCGCCCGATCCAGCGATCCACCGCCGCGTGGTAGCGCTCTACGGCGGTTTGCGCCACCTGCCCGAACTGCTCGTCGCGGCCGGGCAGCAGCGGTGGCAGATAGGGGGCCAAAAGGTGGCCGATCTCGTCAGTGCCGATGCAATAGACCATCAGGAGATCGGTGGTGGGGCGCAGCACCGCCAGGGCGCCGCCGAAATAGGTACGGGTCCCCACCAAAATGCGACGGAAGCCATCGATAGGATCGGCCATGCCGCGCCCGGCCGCCACCGCCTCGCGGTACGCCGTCGCCGACACCGGCATCAACGCCCGCACCGCCGCTTCGTCCGTCTCTCGGGCGGCGCGCGCCGCCACCTCTCGCAAATCCTTTTCTAGCTGCGGGGGGAAGACCAAGGTGCCCGGCTGTTCCTCGCCTACCGTGTCCGACAGCAGATAAAACAGGCGGTCGGAGATCATCACCCCGTTGACCGTTTCCGCCGGCCACGTCGCCCACCACCCCGCCACCACCGGCGACAACCCCGCCGCCGAGGCAATGTTCCATAGCGCGGGTACGCGGCGCTGGCGGCCGGTAATGGGGATGCGCGCGCCACTTTCGGCATCCACCTCCAGGAAATCCAGAATCCCGTGCTCATCCGGGCTTACGCCGGTGGCCACGGTGGTCCAGATGAGCGGCGAGAGGATGGGGGTGAACGACTCCAACCCGCCCCAACTGCCCGCCGCCATCAGCCGCGCCAGGTTCGGCATGAGGCCACGGCGTGTCAGAGGCTCAAGCAGCTCCCAGTCGGCCCCATCCAACCCCACCACCACTACCCGGCGAGCCGGCCGCCCCACGCTGGCCGACACGGCCGCCCGGCGCGCCGCTGCCACCGCGGCCGAATCCGGCACCACCTGCACTGTCACCGCCGTCGGCGCAATCTCAAGCCGTGCCGCCGCCAGCTCACCCAGCCGCTGCTCCACCTTTGCCTGACAGTGCTCGCTTGCTAAATTGGCCAGACAAGGCAACGAAACCGCCGCCACGACCCGGCGAACCTCCTCCCCCAAAGCCACCCTCAACCCATCGGCCACGGTATCCGCCGGGGTCAGTGCATACCGGCCCGGCGACGGCGATAGGCGTACCTCCACCCACACTCGCGACCCTTCCGCCGACGCCGCCTCCAACCTTGTCCGCACCGGTGACTCGCCTACGGCTTGGAATCGCCAGCGCGGCACCCAGGCACCGCCGGCGCCGGCGACCACGAGGTGCCCCGCGTGGGGAGACCAACCGAGGACCCCGGGCGGTAGCCGCCGCAGCGCGCTCACGGCCGCCACCACGAGGGAAATTACAACCGCCAAGACGGCGAGGAGTTTGCGCATACGTAACGAGCATACAAGAACCCCGGGGGCCACGAGGGCCCCCGGGGGTCGCTGAATACGGAACGCCTCAACGAGCGCTAGAAGGCCACTCGCACGCCCACGCGGATGGAGCGCGGGTCCTGCCACTTGTTGGCCGTGTTGAAGGCCGGGTTAGTGGGCGGCCGCGACGCGTCACCAGGGCGGATCGGGGGCTCGTACTTGCCGGTATCGTAGTTGATCGGCGTGTAGTCCTCATCGAGGGTGTAGCGCATGTTGCGCCCCGTCTCCCCTTGGCGATTGAGGATGTTGAAGATGTCAGCCAGGAAGGTAATTTGGAAAGTACCTACCTTGATGGGGTAATCGACGTGCAGGTCGATTTCGTACTCGTTGTTGGTGCGCCCAAAAGCGCCCCGCTCGGAGAGGTAGAACTCCCAGTTCTGGTAGGCGATGGAATACCCCATGGCGGTGATGGGCACCCCCGACCGGTAGTAGGCCGACAGCCCTACGTTCAGGCCCATGGGGAAGTTATAGAAGCCGTCCAACTTGAACTGGTGGGTGCGGTCGTTGGAGAGCTTGCCGGTGTTGTTCACCTGGAACTCGGCGTAATCGAAGGCCGAGTTGAGGTTGGGGTCGAGCTGGCCGGTGGAGGCCTGGAAGGTACCGTCGTAGTTGCCCTCCAGCTTGGACCACAGATAGCTGGCGATCATCCCCCAGTTGTCGGCGAAGCGCTTGCGGGCCGACACCTCGAACCCCGTGAAGGTGCGCTTGGGATTGGGGACTGGGTAGGAACGTTCGTAATGCATATCCCACGACTCGCGCAGCACGCCGCGGCCCGGGTTGCCGATGTAGTACCCTTGGTCGAACCCCAGGGAGTCCTCGATCACCATACCCAGATCACGCCAGACGTACTTGGCACCCACCGCGAAGTTGCGCGCCACCTCGTACTCGGTACCGAGGACGATTTCTTCGATGTACTGCCCCTTGAGGTCGGGATCCACCGGGGTGTTCTCATGCCCAAGGGGTGCGCAGCGGCGCACGTACTGATGGGTGTCGGGATCGCAAAAGACATCGCCGGGACGTGGCGAGTAGTTGTAAAAGAACGCTGTGATCTCGCCGCCAAAGGAGCGGATCACCATATCCATGGGGATCATCTCATAAAAGCGGCCGTACGAGCCGAACAGCTTGGAGGTACCGTCGCCCTTGTAATCCCAGATAAAGCCGAAGCGAGGCGCCGTGTTCTTGATCTTGGCCTGTACCACGTTAGCGTTGTCGTACAGGCGCTGCTGCTCGTAGCGCACACCGAGGTTGAGGGTCAAAGCCGAAGTCACGCGCCAGGAATCCTGCAGGTACGCGGAGTAAGAATCTGCGCCCGAGGTGACGATCTGGGGGTTCAAGATCCACGACGAGTCCACCGCGAAAATGTCAGTGGGGAAACGCTTCATGTAGAAGCGGTGGCGATAGTACTGCACGATCTGCCCGGTACGAGCGTGGCGCCGCTGCAGCTTGTAGATCCGCTCGCCGCCGGTGTTGTAGTTGCGGTTGTCGACGTCGATCTCCTCATACTCCGCGCCGATTTTGAACTCGTGATCGCCGCCGAAGTTGTTGAGGAAGTACGACAGGTCGGCACGATAGTCGTCGCGGCCAAACTTCTGCCGCTGGGCAAAGCCCAAGCCACCGGAGACCACCAGTTGCCCGGTCTGTAGGTACAACGGGTTGGTGTAGTCGCCAACCCACACCATGTTGAATCCGGGACCGTCCTCGATGTTCTTCTCACGGTGGCGCGCCGCTTGCGCGTTGACCACCACCGAAGCCCCCAGCACCCCCTCGTACTTCAACGTGCCGTCGGTACCGCCCTCCTCGATGGTCTCCAAGAAAGTGGTCTCGGGGCCGGCGAGACTGCGCGCCGGACCCTCCTGGGTGGAGGGGTCGCCGAACAGTGAAAGGACCAGCGAGTGGTTTTGGCTAGCGCGCCACGTGAGCTTGCCCGACCACAGGTCACGCCGCACCTTCTGGGTGTAGATCTTGCCCCGCGCTGGGCCGCCAAACGGCGTGAAGTCCTTGGAGACCTTCTGGTCTTCGTCCTCCGCCACATAGTTGTAGGCGCCGTAAAACCACAGCGCATCCTTGATCAAATAGCCGCCCAGGTCGGCCCCAAAGTCGCGCCGATCCAAAGCATCCACCGTGAATGAGCGGGCCAGCCTGGCCGCCGACTGCTCGATGGACTTTTTGGTGCCGGAACGCAGGCTCTCCGGGTCGTAGTAACCGAACACCGTGCCGGTGAACTCGTTACCGCCCGACTTGGTGATCACGTTGATCAGGCCGCCGGTGGCACGCCCGAACTCGGCGTTGTACGAGCCGGTCTTAACCTGCACCTCCTGAATGAACTCAAAGTTGAGACGCTTGCCCTGCTGACCGAGCTCGACACCGGTGGTATTGACGCCATCGATGTAGTAAGCGTTCTCTGCCCCTGAGGAGCCATACACCACGATGCCAGAGGCGTCGGTGCTGGTACCCGGCGCTATCTGAACCACCGACGCGTAGTTACGACCGATGGGCAGGTTGGTGAAGAAATCCTTGCTCAGGTTGGCCCCGATTTCGGAGGAGCGGGTGTCAATGGTGGGCGCGGCGCCGGAAACCACCACCTCTTCTTCGAAGGCGCTGCGCATCTGGACGTTGAGCACCACGGTGCGCCCGAGTCCGACGATCACGTCCGCCGATTCGGTGGTAGAAAACCCCGACAGCGTCGCCTTCACCGTATAGGTTCCCGGCGGCAGCAGGACCAGCCGGAACTTGCCGGCGTTATCGGTTACCACCACGCGACTACCCTGCAGATTCGGCGAAGTGGCCTCTACGGTTACTCCTGGCAGGGCGGCGCCCTTCTCATCGGTCACCGTACCTTCGATGGAACCGGTGGTTTGCGCCGATGCTACGGCGGCCAGGAGTCCTACCACCGTAGCGAGAATTAAGTACTTACCCCTTCCTCTCATGCATCCTCCTCTCTCCCGTCACGGATCGTTGTGTGGTTCGTTCCCTGCCCGACACTCTCACTGCCAAGCCTCGAAGAACCCAAGAACTCACACCAGTGCCGCAGCCTCCTTTCCCGCGCGACCCCTACCGCGCTCGCGCGCGCTTCGAAAGCCCCATGACGCACTGGCTAACTTACATGCAACATCCCTGCCAGACTATTTTCAATTCTTTAATGCTTCCACTGCCATGCTTTTCTCGATTCTGTCTCATCTTTCCGTTCATAAATTTGCATGGACTGTTCAGGTTTTTGAACATCAGCGCAGCATGACCAGCAGCTGCCCTCCCTCTACGGTGGCCCCGGCGCTTACCAACACCTCGTCGACGCGGCCGGCTCCCTCGGCGCAAATGGGGTTTTCCATCTTCATCGCCTCCAGCACCAGGAGGGGTTGCCCGGCAACTACCGCATCACCCTTGCTCACCGCAACTCGCACCACCTTGCCCGGAATCGGTGCGCGAACCTCCTGGGGCCCGCGCCGGGCATCCGCCCTCTGTGCCACCCCGCGTTCCAAAGGATTCCGAAGTTGAATGACAAACTCTCTGTCGGCTAAAGAGATGCGCCATCGTTGGGGACCCAAGCGCTGGTGCGCCACCGAGTAGGCGCTGCCGTCCTCACCCAACAGGGCCGCTAGGTTGGCGGCCACCGGCAGAAAGCTCACCTGGCGCTCGCGGCCATCCACGCGCACCGTGAACTGCTGTCCATCACCCGAAACGGAGACCTCGAGGCGACGGCCGTCGCGTTCCACCCACCATTTCATGGCAAGGCTCCCAGGAAAAGACCAGTCACTGCACCCCCTGTCCTCGGGCCAAAGGACGAGCCTTGGTGGCAGCCGCGGAGTTCCAGCGTGTAACGGGGTACCAGGAGGATCAGGGGGAGCGACATCACCGCGGGAACCTCCCGTGGGCCACCCGCCGCCCCTCCTGGCGCCACCCCGCCCCCTCCCGTTCCACCACGTCCATCAGGTCAGCCGGCAACGCCGTCGCGGCCCGCGCTTCCAGGCAGCCTGCCGCCATGATCGCCACCTCCTCCAGCTCCGGCGAACCGGCGGCCTGCAACGCCTCCACCGATCCCGCCCCCAGCAACTCGTCCAACAACCCGGTGTGCAGATCACCACTGCGAAACGCCGGCACGTCCAGGAGGAGGCGAAACAGCGGCAGGGTGGTGGCGATCCCCACGATGCGGTACTCCGCCAGCGCCCGGCGCAGGCGGGCCAGCGACTCCTCCCGGTTGGACCCGTACACGATGAGCTTGGCCAGCATCGGGTCGTAATCCAGAGGCACCACCGAGCCGGTGCGCACCCCGGAGTCGACCCGCACCCCGGGGCCGCCGGGGCGTTCCAAAAGCTGGATGGTCCCCGGTGACGGGGCGAAGTTGCGCAGTGGATCCTCGGCGTAGACACGGCATTCGAGGGCGTGACCGCGCGCCACGATGTCCTCTTGGCGCAACGTCAAGGTCTCCCCCAGTGCCTCGCGGATCATGAGATGCACCAGGTCAACGCCGTAGACCACTTCAGTGACCGGGTGCTCCACCTGCAGCCGGGTATTCACCTCCAGGAAATAGAAACGGCCATCCTGGCCCAGGAGAAACTCCACCGTGCCGGCCGAGCGGTACCCCGCCCCCCGCGCCACCGCCACCGCCGCCTCGCCGAGGCGCCGTCGCAGCTCGGCGTCCACCGCCACCGAAGGAGTCTCCTCGACGACCTTTTGGTGTCGGCGCTGCAGCGAACACTCCCGCTCGCCAAAGTGCAGGATGGTGCCAGCGCGATCGCCCAGGATCTGCACCTCGATATGCCGTGGGCGCTCGATGAGCTTTTCGGCGTACACCCGATCGTCGGCAAAGAACGCTTTCCCCTCCGAGGAGGCCCGCGCCAGCGCCTCCTCCAGCTCCTCCGGCCCCCGCACCACGCGCATCCCCTTGCCGCCGCCCCCACCCACCGCCTTGAGGAGGATCGGGTACCCCACCTCCTGGGCGAAACGGTGCGCCGCCGCCGCATCGGGGAGCGGCTCGGTGCCAGGCACGATGGGTGCCCCCACACGGCGCGCCAACTCCCGCGCCGCGGTCTTGGAGCCCAGCAGTTCGATAACCTCCGGCGGAGGTCCGATCCAGATGAGACCGGCCTGCTCCACAGCGCGGGCGAAGCCGGCGTTCTCCGCCAAAAACCCGTACCCCGGGTGGAGCGCCCCTGCTCCCGCCTTCTTGGCCGCCGCCAGAATCGCCGCCTGGTTGAGGTAGGACTCCCTGGCCGGCGCCGGCCCGATGGGCAGGGCGAGGTCGGCGGCCAGCACGTGGGGCTGCGTGCGATCCACCTCCGAGTAGACCGCCACGCTCTCATGTCCCAACTCGCGACAGGCGCGGATGATGCGCAGCGCGATCTCACCCCGGTTGGCGATCAAGATGCGCATGGGGACTCCTCATGGCGCCCTTCGCGCCGCCACGGCCGACCGGGGTGCGCGGAAGCTCGCCGGCCGGCACAGCGGACGGCCGGTACCACCGTGCGTTCGTTCAGCGGTGGCACCAGCCTCATAGCGGTATATTCCCGTGCTTTTTCGGGGGCATCCAGTCCCGCTTGTTGGCTGCTAGGGCAAAGGCTTGCACCACCCGCCGGCGGGTGTGGCGCGGTTCGATCACCGCATCCACAAAGCCGCGCTGCGCCGCGCCCAAGGGATTGGCGAAGGCGTCGTTGTAGCGCTTTACCAGTTCCGCCCGCCGCGCCTCGGGGTCGGGGGCGCTTTCGATCTCGCGGCGATAGAGGATGTTCACCGCCCCTTGCGAGCCCATCACGGCGATCTCGGCGGTGGGGAAGGCGAAGTTGAAATCGGTGCGGATGTGCTTAGACCCCATCACGCAGTACGCCCCGCCGTACGCCTTGCGGGTGATCACGGTAACCTTGGGCACCGTCGCTTCGGCCAGGGCGTACAGCAGCTTCGCGCCGTGCCTGATGATCCCGCCGTGCTCCTGCTCCACGCCGGGCATGAAACCGGGCACATCCTCGAGGATCAACAATGGGATGTTGAAGGCGTCGCAAAAGCGCACGAAGCGGGCGCCCTTGTCCGAAGCGTTGATATCCAACACCCCAGCTAAGTGGGCCGGTTGGTTGGCGACCACCCCCACCGGGCGGCCCGCCAATCTCACGAAGCCGACCACCAGGTTACGGGCGTACAGCTCGTGCACCTCCAGAAACTCTCCATCGTCGGCCACAGCGCGGATGAGCTCCTTCATGTCGTAGGGCCGGTTGGGATCGGTTGGCACCAAGCGATCCAGCTCGTCGCTCTCCCGCTCGGGTGGGTCGGCGCTGGGGCGGACCGGGGGATCCGCGGCGTTGTTGAGGGGCAGGAACGAGACGAGACGGCGGATGCGCGCCAGGGTATCGATGTCGTCCTCACACGCAAAGTGGGCCACTCCGGAGATCTGAGCGTGGGTGGTGGCGCCACCCAGGCGTTCCATGGTGACCTCTTCGTGGGTGACGGTACGGATCACCTCCGGCCCAGTCACGAACATGTAACTCGACCCCTTGGCCATGAAGATGAAGTCGGTGATGGCGGGGGAGTACACCGCCCCACCCGCACAGGGACCCAGGATCGCTGAGATCTGCGGGATCACCCCCGAGCAGATGGTGTTGCGCAGGAAGATGTCGGCGTAGCCACCCAGCGACACCACCCCCTCCTGGATGCGCGCCCCTCCGGAGTCGTTGAGACCGATCACCGGGATCCCGAACTTCAAAGCCAGATCCATGATCTTGCAGATCTTTTCGGCGTGCGCCTCGGACAGCGAGCCGCCGAAGACGGTGAAGTCCTGGGCGAACACCCCCACCGGGCGCCCGTCGATGCGGCCGAAGCCGGTGACCACGCCGTCTCCCGGGATGCGCTGCTGATCCATGCCGAAGTCGGTGCAGCGGTGGGTCACCAACCGGTCCACCTCGTCGAAGGAAGCCGGGTCCAGCAACAGATCCAGCCGCTCCCGCGCCGTTAGCTTGCCCGCCTGGTGTTGGCGCGCGATGCGCTCCGCCCCACCTCCCTCGAGACTGGCTTGTTCCAGCTGGCGCAACCTCGCTCGGAAGTCTTCGCTCACCGCTCGCCTCCCCACCTCAGTTCAAAAGCGGCTTATGCTACCACGGCGACATGGGCGCACCAGACCGCCTCTCCGACGCCCTCACCGCCTGCCAGACCTTGCTGGGCAGAGCTCCCTCGCCACCACTGGAGGATCTCTACCTAGAGCGGTCCGTCGAAGCATCCTGGCGCGTCGCCGGGGGGCGAGTGACCCATCGGGGGTTGGCTCGGCGCGACGGTGTGGCGGTGCGCCGGCCCGACCGCTTAGACTCCAGCGACGCCACCGATCGGGTGAGTCTAGCCCGCCTCATGGGGGTCTCGCCTCAGTGGGTACCGATCTTCCCCCTTCCAGATCCTCCCCCGCCTCCGGACCCCCAGGAGTGGCTGTCCCGCCTTGGGTCAGGAGAATGGACGCTGCGCTGGCGCTGGCGCTGGGCCGCTGTGGTTCGCCGCCACTCGGCTGCGGTAGTCACACGCCCAGCGCTGCTGGAGATTGAAGCCACCGACGGCCAGCGCGCGTTGGCCGTCCTCCCCCTCGCCACCCCCTGGCACCCACCGCGCCCCGCTGAGCAAATCCGAGGAGCGCCGCCGCGCGGCCGACCCCTGGTTTTGCTGGCGCCGCCGGCGGCGGCCGCGCTGGTTCACGAGGTGATCGGGCACAGCCTGGAAGGGGATCTGGTGCTGGCCGGCCTCTCTCCTTTGGCGGGCACCGGGCGTCGCTTCCGCTTCACCCTGCCCCTGGACGTGACCGACGACCCCACCCGCTTCGACCTGCCAGGTGGTTTCACTATTGATGACGAGGGTAGCGCTGCCCGTCCCCGCCCCCTGCTGCGGGGTGGCGAACCGGTGGGCGTGCTGGCCGATCGCGCGACCGCCGCCCGTCTCAACGTGCCGGCCGGCAGCGCCCGCCGGGGTAGCGTCCACGCACCCCCCCGCCCGCGCATCTCCAACCTCATCACCCGGGGCCGCGGATCACCCCTGCCCGATCTGCGCCGCCAAGCTCGCCTGGAAGTTAGCTCGGTGCGATCCGCCAGTTTCGATCTCGCCACCGCCACCGTGCGGCTGGAGGTGCGCAGCGCCTCCACCTTGCACCGCGGGGAGCCGGCCCGCCCACTGCCCAGCTTCACCCTTCACGCCCCCCTCGAAACCTTGCGCGTTGGGCTGTTGGCCTGCTCCACCCAGACGCAAACCAGCGCCGAGCCTGGGTGGTGTCGCAAGGATGGCGAGGCGGTCCCGGTGGGCAGCGACACCCCCTGGCTGCTCGTGGACGCCCTGGAGGTGGCGTGAGTACCGCCTTGCCCCCCGCAGCGGAGGCAGCGCTGGCGGAGCTGGAGCGCGCCAAGGTCCGCCATGAGGTCTTCGCCAAAGAGGGCGAGACCTGGACCCTGCGCTGGCGTGGCGGCCAGTGGGAACGGCGGCACGCCCACCAGGCGGGCGTGGCGTGCCGCCTGGCCGGCGGCGGGCGACGGGGATTTGCGGCCATCGCCGGCACTGCCGCCACTGCTGGACGCGACGCGGCGCGCGCGGCGCTGGCCTCCGCGTACCCTGGCCCGGACCCGCTGCCGCCGCGCGCCCTTCTCGGCGGCTGTCCCGTGCCGCCGTCACCCCCCCCACCCTCGGTGGCAGAGGCTGAGCACTTCGCGGCGCACCTCGCCGACGCCATCGCCTGCCTCTCGCTGCGGATTGAGGAGATCCGCGTCGTCACCGGCTGGAGTCGGACGCTGCTGGTAACCGGTGAAGGGTTCGCCGGGACGGCCAGCGTCGGTGGCGCCCTCGTCGACGTGCGCGCCAGTCAGGGCGAGCTACCCGCCACCCTCGTCCACCACGCCGTGCCAGCCCTATCGGAGGCGGTCGCCGCGCGGTTGGTCGAGGTCGTCGACGCTTGCGCCGGCCATCGCCTACCCGCCGCACCGCCGCAAGCCGGCCTCTGGGACGTGCTTCTCGCCCCCGAGGTCGCCGCGCACCTGCTGTTGGCCCTGCTCGACCTGCTGGGCGCGCAGCCTCGGCGCCGCCGGCACGTCTCCCCCGCCTGGCACTTGGTGGACGCCCGCTGCGGCCCCGAGGGTCTCCTGCCGCTGCCCTTTGACGGCGAGGGGATCCCCTCCCGGCGGGTGGAGTTGGTGGCCGGCGGCCGCTTGGGAAACCCGGCGCTCACCTGGGAAGACGCGGCGGGCATGGCTGGGCGCGCGGGCGGTGCGGTCCGCGCCTCCTACGCCGACCCGCCCACCAGCGGCCCCGCCAACCTGGTCATGGGAGCCGGGACGGCGTCCCCAAAGGAGCTTGCCGCCGCCATGTCCAACGGCTGGCACCTGCGAGCCGTGGCCGGGCCGGTACAGCTGGACCGCCCTCGCGACCGCTTGGTCCTGCCTGCCCTGGGGGTGCGGTTGCGCGGCGGGGATCCCGTGCAGGTGTGGCCTCGGGTGGAGCTGCGGGCCGGCTGCGGCCGCCTGCTGGCCGCCCTGCAGGCGGCCGGCGGCGACCCCGCCAGCGCCTCCCTACGCGCCGCGGTGACCACGCCGTCGCTACTCTTTCGCCAACTGGAATTGGGGTAACGCCGGGAATGCTCGTCTGCGTGCCCGAGGCTATACTCTCGCCATGGCACCGACGCCTCTGACCGTGGCCAGAAGGCGGCGGAGTGACGGCCGGTGCCCCAAGCGTGAAAGCGGCCCGGTGTCCACGTTGGCCGGAGGAGGGAGGTGGCTTCCATGCGCAACGGGTTTCGCACCCTCATCGTACTCATGACTCTGACGTGGCTGCTGCCCGGACTTGCCGAAGCGCAGCGCAAGGCGAGGCTGGTGGGGAAGGTCGTCGACCAGGATGGCAAGCCCCTGGAGGGCGTGACGGTCACCGCCACCTCGCCGCAACTCCCAGACTTTAAGGAAGTCCGCACCACCGACCGCAAGGGCGCCTTCATCATCGACTTCCGGCACGTCGACGTGACCTACCAGTACCGTTTCGAAAAGCCAGGTTATCAGGTTACTGAGGCCACTCAGGAGTGGTACCTGGAAGGCACCCAGCACTTCGAGTGGAAGATGCGGCGGCAAATTTCGGTGCCCGGCGGAGCGGCGCTCACCGTTGCCACCTCGGAGGAGGCGGCGTTGGCCTACAACTCCGGTGTCGCTGCCTTGAAGGCCGGCAACTACGTACTTGCTGAGGCTAAGTTCACCGACGCGGTGCAGCATGACCCCGGGCTCCGCCAGGCGTGGGCAGCACTGGCGGCGGTGCAGGTGGAGCTGGGACACGACCGCCAAGCGGCTGAGTCGGCAGAGCGCGCCATCGCCCTGGGAGCCATGGATGAAGCGGTGCTGCTGGCCCGCTGGCAGGCCTACACCAACCTCAAGGACGAGGCCCGCGCCGCCATCGCCTTGGAGGATATGCAACGCATCGGACGCCGGCTGGAAGAGGCCAAGAGGGTACACAACGAGGCGGTGGCTCTGGCGCGGGGAGGGGACCACGCCGCCGCCTTCGCCCGCTTCCAGACCGCCCTCAACCTGGATCCGAACCTCCGCGAGTCGCTCCTCGGCCTGGCCACCGCCGCCCACGCCTTGGGACGTCACGCCGAGGCGGCCGCCGCTGCTGAGAAGGTGCTGACAGCGGATCCGACCAACGAAAAGGCGGCCCGGCTGCGGTATAACGCCTGCCTGGCTCTGGACGACAAGTCTCGCCTTGCCGAGGCGCTGTTCGGCTTGGCCGCCTACGAGCCCGAGCTTGCCCGCAACGGCTTGCTCAAGGTGGCGTTCGACGCCTACGACGCCCATGACACCGCCTTGGCCAAGAACGCCTTCTCCAAAGTGATTCGGCTCAAGCCCGACTACCCCCAGGCTCACTACTTCCTGGGCCTAATCGCCATCGGCGAGGGCAATAACGGCGAGGCGGTCACCCACCTCCAGCGCTTCCTGCAGCTCGCCCCCAACGACCCTGAGGCGGCCTCGGTGCGCGAAATGCTGGCTCACCTGGCAAAAAGTTAGGGGCGAGATGCCCCCACGGGCCACATTGACGCCCTCCTCGCCGCCGTACCGCGAGCGTGCCCGACCCACCATCCACCCCTTCGGTCAGGGACGGGAGGCCTCGCCACCCGGGCACGCCCGCTTGACACCATCCTTGAGATGTTCACAATGCTGGTTCAAGTCAACCTCATGCGTCTTACTGCCATCGCCGACCAGCGCCTCGAGCCGTATGCGGCGGCACCCGCCGCCCGGGCGGACCAGTGCGGCGGGTTGGTGAACCCGTCCCAGGGCCGGGAGCGCGTCGCTTGTTTCCCTGGCCCGTTGGCGAGCGAAAGCGGCTCACGGGGACCCCCCGGCCCACTCCCGTCGTACTCCCTAACCACATCGCCCATGCAAGGAGGAGGAAAAGACCATGTCTGCAGCGTTGGATAGAAACCTGCGAGGGGTACTTATTCTGGCCATTGCCATCGCGGTGATGGGGGCCGTCGCCCCGGCGCTGGCGCAGGAGGAGCAGCCGGCGGAAACGAAGTTCAAAGAAGAGGTGGAAGTCACGGGCTCCCTCATCCCCCGCCCCACACTGGAGGCGCTGAGCCCGGTGACCAGCCTGGAGATCGAGGAGCTCAGCTACCGTGGTTTGACCCGCATTGAGGACTTGCTGACGGCCCTGCCGCAGATCTTCGCGGCGCAAAACTCCACCATCGCCAACGGCGCCTCGGGCACTGCCACCGTCGATCTGCGGTACCTGGGTCCGGTGCGCACGCTGGTGCTCATCGACGGCCAGCGCATGTCCGCCGGTGACGCCTTCGCGGTAGCGCCGGACCTCAACTTCATCCCCTCGGCGCTGGTCAAGCGCGTCGACGTGCTCACCGGCGGCGCGTCCTCAGTGTACGGCGCCGATGCCGTCGCCGGTGTTGTCAACTTTGTCCTTGACAAAGACTTCGAGGGGTTCCGTGGGGGCATCCAGTTCGGCGGTTTCCACCACAAGAACGACAACGAGATTGCCCGGGCCATGAACCGGGCACGGGGGTTCAGCGTCCCAGAAGGCAGTGCCTGGGATGGTGGAGCACTAAACGCCAATATCGCCCTGGGTGGCAAGTTCGCCGAAGGCAGGGGACACGCGGCCGCTTACCTGGACTACCGCCGCACCTCGGAGGTGCGGAAGGATCGCCGCGACTACACCAACTGCGCGCCGCGCATGGGTGCCAATGGGCCGGTCTGCGGCGGTTCGTCCACCATCCCCCTCGGGCGTTTCATCGTCTTCGATAAGGACTTCAACTTCAAGGGCGATTACACCCTGGACCAGAGCGGGCCCGGCAACACCTTCCGCAACCGTGTCGCCACCGACGTGTACAACTACGCGCCTCACAACTTTATGCAGCGTCCCGACGAGAAATACATTGCCGGCGGCTTCGTGACCTACGACTGGAACCGGCACTTTGAGGCGTACGCGAACGTCATGTTCATGGACGACTACACCGACGCCCAGATTGCCCCGTCCGGCAATTTCGGCAATACGTCTCTGCTCAACTGCGACAACCCCATGCTCAGCCCGCAGCAGCGGGAGTTGCTGTGCACCCGCGCCGGCTATGGGCCCAATGACATGGCCAACGTGTTGATTTTGCGCCGCAACGTTGAAGGCGGACCGCGGGTCGCCCAGCTGCGCCACACGGCCTTCCGCATGGTCACCGGCCTTAAGGGCGAGATCAGCGATGCGTGGAGTTACAACGTCTTCGGGCTCCACTCCGAGGTGCGCTCACCCCAGGCGTACGCCAACGATCTCAACATCAACCGGCTGCAGGACGCCCTCATCGTCGACGGCGACCCCAACGACCCCTCCACCTGGCACTGCCGCTCGGGCAACCCCGGCTGCGTGCCCTGGAACATCTTCAAGATCGGCGGCGTCACCCAGGCGGCGCTGGACTACCTCGCCCTTCCCTTGGTGCTGGATTCCGGCACTAAGACCGAAATGGTGGGGGCCCGTTTCACCGGTGATCTGAAGGCGTACGGCTGGGCCATCCCCAGCGCCACCGAGGGGATTCAGCTGGTTTTCGGCACCGAGTTCCGCAAGGAGTCGCTGTTCGTGAACCCTGACCTGGCCTACCGCGAGGGGTGGGGCTCCGGTCAGGGCGGACCCACCAACCCTGTGTCTGGGACTTATAACGTCAAGGAAGCCTTTGTCGAGGCGTTGGTCCCCCTGGTCCAAGGGGCGCCTGCAGCCCGGGACCTGAGCCTGGAGCTGGCATACCGCTACTCCGACTACAACCCGGCCGGCAAGCACCCCACCTGGAAGGGTCAGCTGGGATGGGCGCCCACTAGCGCCTTTAAGGTGCGCGCCGGCGCCAACCGCGCCACCCGCGCCCCCAACGTGGTCGAACTCTTCACCCCCCAGGGCTTGGGGTTGGGCGGCAGCCAGGACATCTGCGCCGGTCCCAACCCTACCGCCACCCGGGAGCAGTGCGCCCGCACCGGCGTCAGCCCCTCCCAGTACGGCAACATCCTTCCTAACCCGGCAGGTCAGTACAACACCCTCGGCGGCGGTAACCCCAACCTGGTTCCCGAGGTGGCCGACACGCTCACCGCTGGGGTGGTGCTGACTCCCGCGGGCGCGTCCGGGCTTTCTTTGGCCCTCGACTTCTTCAAGATCGACATCGACAAGACCATCGGCACCTTGGGCGCGGACGACATCATCAACGCCTGCGCTAACACCGGCGATCCCCGCCTGTGCAGCCTGATTCACCGCGACCGCGCTGGCACCCTGTGGCTCACCCCCGACGGCTACACCATCACCACCAACCAAAACATCGGCACCCGCTCGGTGGAGGGGGTCGATGCCAACTTCTCGTACCTCCTGCCCGCGGGCAAGAGCTTGTTCAGCTTCAACTTGATTGGTTCTTACCTGCGCAAACAGGAGATCGACACAGGATTGTTCACCTACGACTGCATGGGGTTCTTCGGGAACCAGTGCGGAATCCCCTCCCCGCGGTGGCGGCACCTGTCGCGCATCGGCTGGGAGAGCGGGGACCTGTCGGTTTCTCTTGGCTGGCGGTACATTCACTCGGTCACCAACGACGATGGCAGTCCCAACCCGGCCTTGAGCGACCCGCGCAACATCCCTCTCTTGAAGAAGAACAGCATCTACCGCATCCCCACCTACAACTACATCGACCTCGCCGCCACCTATAAGCTCGCCCCGGGGATTCGGATTCTCTTTGGTATTAATAATATCGCAGACAAGGAGCCACCGCTGGCGCCGGACATGACGGACAACGATTACGGCCCCGGCTTCTACGGGACGTATGACCCCTACGGCCGCTACATTCACTCGGCACTGCAGTTCACCTTCTAAGTCAACGTGACCGTAAAGCTCGAACGGCCCCTTCGGGGGCCGTTTCTTTTTTGTTCGGGGGGTTTCGCCGGCCCCCCACCCACGCCTCCGCCGCGAAACCCCCCGAACCCCCCTCGCGCCGCGGGCCAAGCCCGACGGCGCTCGTCTCTCACCTCCAACCCACCCCACCCATACCCCCGCCCAGCCCCCATGGGCTCAAAGAACTCTCTGCCCCACCCAGCGTTTCGCCGGCCCCCCAGGCATCCTAGTGCTGGGGGCTCCGCTCTCCGCCCACCCTCACGGCAGCCCTGGGGGATGACCGCAGCCTGCCAAAAAGGCAGGCCTGGGCGGGAGAGATCGGTCTGCGTGTCGACCAGTGGGGGGCGGTGCCGGCGGTCGGCGGTTGTGGAGGGGCGGGCTCGAGGCCCGCGCTCCCTAAAATTTGTGACCCTGGCCCTGTCGGTGGTTGCAGCTGCGGCCATCTGGGTGGGGTGTTGTAGCCAGGCCGGCCCCGTGCTACTCCGGCTCGAAGGTCACCGCCAGCGGATCCTCTCCGGGAAAGAAGCTCACCGACACCACGGTGCGCTTCCCCTCGACGATCTGGACCTGAACAAGGCGTTCCTGCCCGCGCACCGACACAGTGAGCCGGTGCTCCCCGGCGGGGACGTGAGATAGGTTCCAGCGTCCCCGGCTGGTCTCGGCCACTCGCCCCAAAAAACGCACCCCGCAACGATCCGGTCGGCATAGAACCCGCAGCGATCCCACGCCGGCGTGTATCACTTCGACCCGCCCGTCCAGGAGGTTGCCGCGCACTGTGGTCTTCACCCCCGGTCGCACCGCGAGCATTCCGTGAATGGGGGGGTAGCCTTCCTTCCGAAAAGAGATGGCGCGTTCACCCGGCGCCACCCCGGAGAGCACCAGCTGAGGCACCCGCTTGTTGTGCAGCACGCCGTCGAGCTCGACGTCGCAGTTCTGGGGCGCCGAAGTGATCACCACCGTCCCGCCGATGTCGCCCGCACCGGCAGTGGCGGGGGTGGAGTTACCGGGTTGTACCGGCATAGGGATGAACTGGGCTACCTTGATTTCAATTGGATGATCGGGAACATCCACCCGAAAAACCTGCGTCAGGTAACCTTCCTTTTCTACTGTCACCGTACGCACTCCGGTGGGCACGTTGACCAGAAAGAGGCCGTCGTCGCGGCTGTTGGAGATACCCACCAGGCGCCCGTCCAGCAGTACCCGCAGCCCCGGTTCGCACAGCACCTGCACGTCCCCTGCCAGCGCCATCGCCGCCCCACACGCCAGCGCCAAGGCAACAGCGGCGCGCAACGCCGGTGCCACAGAATGACTTAGGTGGCTATGGCGCCGCGCCCACCCAACGCTCGCCCGAGGCCGCTCGGCCACTTAACGCTCCTGTGGCCGCGGCGGGGTCCTCTCGTGCACCAGGCGTTCCGCCGTCGCCTTGTCGGGTACTACCTCGACGGTCCGTACCCCACAGGTTTGCAGCTGGCCGATGTGAGAGTAGGTGAGCACTGCCCCACTGCCCGAGCAAATCCGCGCGAAGGTGCTGTTCAATGTGATCCCCATGGCCTCCGTCAAGCCGATGCAGTAGCGATCCATGGTAAGGAGGAAGTGTTCGCCGCTGCGACCGCGCACGTACACGAAACGCTCGTGCAAAGGGGTGAAGCTACGCACGTGGTTCGAGTTCAAGCAGCCTTCGCGGACCTCCTCGGCCTTCCTCAGCGAGGATGGGGGACGGGATGACGCGCACGCCAGCACCAAAGGAAGCACCATGCTCACCACCACGCCCTTCCATGGGAGAACCGCGATCATCTGCACCTCCCGCGCTCCCAGCGCCCAAGCTACTGGCCAGTGGCGGCGAAAAAGGCACCAGCCCACGGCGCCACAACACCGTAGTCCTCCAATGTACCACGCCCGCGAGAGGAACCCGTAAGCACCTGCGGTGGATGCCCTCACCGGCCGTGTAGCGACCCCGGGGATGCGGCGGACTACAATGGGCCCATGGAGTTCGGTATTCTCGGCCTTTCCCTGTCCGGAAAGACGACTCTGTTCGCCCTGCTCACCGGCCACGCCCAGCCGTCCCTAGGGAAGCGCACCGCCCAGAAGGGGATCGCCCAGGTCCCCGACCCACGCTTGGATCGGCTGACGGCGTTGTTTTCACCGCGCAAACACACCCCGGCCACGGTGCAGTTCGTCGACGTGCCGGCACTGACGCGGGGGGGCGAGGACGCCCTCAACGTGCCGGAACTGCGTGCCATGGATGTCCTAGCGGTGGTGCTGCGCGCCTTTGCCGCGCCGGCAATCCCGCACCCCGAGGGAAACATCGACCCCGCGCGCGACCTGGAGCTGGTGGAGACGGAGCTGCTGCTTGCCGACCTCAAGGTGCTCGAGAACCGTCTGGAGCGCCTGGCCAAAGAGGTCGTCAAGCGGCGCAGCTCTGAACTCCTTGCCGAACAGCGGGTTTGCCAGCGTTGCCACGGCGCTTTGGCGGAGGGCCGAGGGCTGCGCGAGGTGGAGCTTTCCCCGGAGGAGACGCGCATTCTCAAAGGGTTCGGGCTGCTCACCGGCAAACCGATGCTGATCATCCTCAACCTGGGCGAGGAGCAGGCGGCGCGCCTGGGCGAGGACCCCGCCGCTCTACTTCCGGGCTGGCGCCATCGGCCCGGCTGCGCGGTCACCGCGGTATGCGCCACGCTGGAAGAGGAGATCTCGCGCCTGCCCCCCGCCGATCAGGCGGCGTTTCTCGCTGACCTGGGCCTGCCCGACCGCGCCCTCGATCGCCTGCTGCGCGCCGCCTACCGCCTCACCGGACGCATTTCCTTCTTCACCGTGGGCGAGGATGAGTGTCGCGCCTGGTCCATTCCGGAAGGTACCACCGCCGCGCGGGCGGCCGGCGCCATTCACTCTGACCTGGAAAGGGGGTTCATCCGCGCCGAGGTGGCCCGCTGGGACGAGCTGCTGGAGGCCGGCTCCCTCGCCGCCCTGCGGGCTCGCGGCGCCTTGCGCTTGGAAGGACGCGACTACGTGGTGCAGGACGGCGACGTGGTGCACATCCGCTCCGGACTCTAGGGGCCGCCAGAGGTCGATCTTCCCCGAGAACTGCTGGGGCAGAGGGCGGCTATCGCCGGGGGGGGCGCGGAGTGATCAGTTGCATCGCCTTGACGGTCTCCGGATCCATGTAGCCAATCCAAAAGCTGTCCTCGCGGGTGACCCGGCTGTAATGCAGCAGCCTGGCCTCCAGCTGCAGCTTAGAGGTGAGCACGAGGGGGTTGTGCTTGGGGTCGGCGAGCTGGGGGTAGTGCCTGTAGGCCTTGACGTAGTGGCGGATGGCGGCGCGCCGGTGACCCAGCCGCTCGTGGGCCAGTCCCAGCATGAACTGCGCCGGTGCGAAGCCGGGCTCCCAGGTGATCACCTTGCCGTACACCCGTGCCGCGGCCCGCTCCTTGCCCTGGCGCTGCAACACAATCCCCAGCCGGTAGGCGATATTGGGATTCTTGGGGCTGGCTTTCAAGGCCTTTTTAAGGTAGCGCTCGGCGTCCTTGGGAAAGCCCTTCTCCAGCAGCAGCAGGCCCATGTCCGCCAAGTCCGCCGGGCGTGCCCGCCCTTCCCTCTCCTTGGCCAGGTAGCGGGCGATGGCCTGATCCCGCGGATCATCCGGCGCCAGGAAACGTTCAAACACCGCTGCTGGCGCCGACGGCGCCAACAACACCCCAACAATCACCGCGATCACCAGTCGCCGTCCCATCCTCTCACCTCCTGCGCCGCGCCCGCGCCCGGACCTTCACCTCGCTGCCGGCGCGGGTGACTTCAAAGCCATCCACCTCGAAACCCTTTTCCTCCAGCTGGCGGCGTTGCACCTCCAAGGCCTTGCGAAACGCCGCCGCATCCAGGGTCGGTTTCTTGCCCACCCTTTGCAATTCGGCAGCGTACGCCGCAAACAACGCGCCCAACTCATCGCGGTGTACGGGCGCCGCCGGGGTGGCGTTGGGCGGCCCGGGAGCGGTCGCTGCCGGCCGTCTGGCCTCCTCGCGGTCGCGCACGAACCGCTGCCAGAGTTGCGATAGCGTCGAAAAGCGATGCTGTAGCTGCTCCAGGCGGAACTGTTCAGCCGTCGACCTTCCCTCTTCCCGCGACGCCTCACGCAACAGTTTCTCCAGCCGCGCCCGTTCGCGCTCGGGCGGCACCGGGACGGAGGGATCGTGGGACACGAACCGTTCCCAGCGCCGCACCAGCTGCTCCAGCAAGGCTTCCAGGCGTGCGACGTTGTGCTCGTCCACCATGGTCTTGGCCCCGGTAGGATACACAAACCGCGCCCGTTTCGCGGTCCCCAAGCACCGACGCACAGCAACGGAAAAGTACGTACAATCGCCAACGTGCCCGACCGCCGCGCTGCCCTGCCCGCCGTGCACCGCATCCTCGCCCACCCCGATCTCCGTCAGGCCGTCGCCCTGCACGGCTCTCAGCGCTGCCGGGAGGCTGTGCGCCAGGCGCTGCATGGAGCTCGATTGGCCATCGAAGCCGGGGCGGTCACGCCAAAGTTTGAGGAGCTGGTGGCCCACGCCATGTGGTACCTGAAGCGGGCGACGGCCCCCGCCTACCCGGAGGTGATCAACGCTACCGGCGTGCTGATCCACACCAACTTGGGACGCGCCCCGCGCCTCGCCCCACCCCTGCCCACCTACTTGGCGCTGGAGTACGACCTGGACGCCGGCGCCCGCGGCGAGCGGCTCGCCCCAGTTACCGAACGTCTGACCCGCTACTTCGCCGCCGAGGCGGCCATGGTAGTGACCAACAACGCCGCTGCCCTGGTTTTGCTGCTCGCCGCCCATGCTGCCGGCCGCGAGGTGATCGTATCGCGGGGCGAGCTCATCGAAATCGGCGGCTCCTTCCGCCTGCCCGAGATCATGGCCGCGGGCGGCGCCCGCCTCAAAGAGGTTGGGTGCACCAACCGTACCCACCTCACGGACTACGAGGCGGCTATCGGCGCGGAGACGGCCGGCATCCTCGTCGCCCACCGCTCCAATTACCACATCTCCGGGTTTACCGCTTCGCCGAGCCTGGCCGACGTGGTGGAGCTGGGACACCGGCGCGGGGTACCGGTGTGGGTGGATCAGGGATCCGGGTGTCACATGGACCTCCGGCGCTTCGGCCTCAAGCACGAAGCCACCGTCCAGGAACTCCTCGCCCAGGGCGCCGATGCCGTGCTGTTCTCCGGCGACAAGCTGCTGGCGGGACCACAGGCCGGCGTACTGGTGGGGCGGAAAGGGACCATCGAGCCCCTGCGCCGTCACCCCCTGCGGCGCGCCCTACGCCCAGACAAGGGGGTTCTCACCGCTCTGGCCGCCACCCTGGATGCCTACCTGGCCGAGCGCTGGCTGGAAGTTCCCCTCTACCGCTTGCTGGCCACCCCGGTCCCTCAGCTCGCTCGCCGCGCCCGCCGCCTGGCGCGCCGCCTGGCCGCCGCCGGCGTGGTGTGTGGCGCCACCCCCTGCCGCGCCGTCTTGGGCGGCGGCACGACCCCCGACCAGACGCTCCCCTCCTGGGGGGTCGAACTCCTTGGGCAAGCCCAGCGCATGGCCGCGGCGCTGCGCCAGGGCACCCCCCCGGTGGTGGCGCGGGTGGAGGATGAGCGTGTGGTTGTGGATTTGCGGGCCGTGGTTCCTGACCAGGACGACGCCCTGGCCAGAGCGATCCTCGCCGCCGCCGGCTAGGGCCCGGCCACGCGGACGCCGAGGAACGCCGCCAGCTCATCCGCCTCGCTACCCGCCGCGCGCACCGCCTCGGCCCGCGCCCCCTCGTCCCGCCACCCTTCCAGGCACGCGGCGCGATCCAGCCCCAGTTCGGCAAGGCCCACCCACTCACCGGGGGCGAGAATCGCCGCCCGCTCCAGCACGTTGGCCAGTTCCCGCACGTTGCCCGGCCACGGCGCCAGCACCAGCGCCCCCTGCGCCGCCGGCCGCAGCCTCAACCCGCGGCGTCCATGGCGAGCGGCGGCCCGGGCCAGCAGGTGAGCAGCCAAGGCCGGGATGTCCTCCCGCCGCTCCACCAAGGCCGGCAGGCGGATGGGGAAGACCGACAGGCGGTGGTACAGATCGCTGCGGAATGACCCCTCCCGTACCGCTGCTTCAAGATCGCGATTGGTGGCCGCCACCAGGCGCACGTCCACGGCCACCGTGCCGGTACCTCCCAGGCGGGCTACCGCCCGCTCCTCCAGAGCTCGCAACAGCTTCACCTGCACCGGCAGTGGCACCTCGCCGATCTCGTCCAACAGCAGGGTGCCGCCGCACGCCTGCTCCAGCCACCCAACCCGCCGGGCGGTGGCGCCGGTGAAAGCGCCCCGCTCATAGCCGAACAGCTCCGCTTCGATCAACGTTTCAGGCACGGCGGCGCAGTTGAACGCCACGAACGGCCCGCTGCGACGGGGTGAGAGCCAGTGGATGGTCTGGGCAAAGAGTTCTTTCCCCGTCCCCGAGGCCCCCAGCAGCAACACCGTGGCCTCCGTAGGGGCCACGCGCCGGGCGGCGGCCAGTGCCGCCGTAAACACCGAGGAGGTCCCCACCAGTACCGGCGCCCCGGTCCCCTCCACCGCCGCCAACAGCGCTTCCCGCGGCCGGGTGGCGGCCCGCAGCGCTGCCAGTACTTGGTCCATATCCAGCGGTTTCTGGAAGTAGTCCCGCGCCCCCAGCTTGAGCGCTGCCACCGCCGTGGCGACGCTGGCGTGGGCGGTGATGAGGAAAACCGGCAGCTCGGGGTCGACGCTGCGAGCCGCCGCCAGCACTTCGAGCCCGTCTGCCCCGGGCAATTTGAGGTCGGTGAGGACGGCGAGCCAGCGTTCCCCCGATCGCAGCAGCGCCACCGCCTCATCGCCCCGCAGCGCCACACGCACTGCGTAGCCCTCCCGCACCAGCGTCTCCTCCAGCATCGCCGCCAGGCTGCGGCGATCCTCCACCACCAAGAGCGCCGGGGTCACTGGTGCATCTCCTCCCGAGGCAGCCACACCACGAAACGCGCGCCGCTGGCAAACTCCCTATCGAAGGATAGCTCCCCACCCAGCAGCCGCAGCAAACGGCGGGCAAGGGCCAACCCCAGCCCCCCCGACGGCTTGCTAGACACGAACGGCGCGAACAGCGATTCGCGCAGGTTGGCCGGAACCCCCGGCCCGTTATCCTCCACCGTCACCACCGCCCCATCGGCGGCGGCCTCGACGCGAATGACCACGTGGGCGTCGGCGCGCGCCTCGGCGGCGTTGCGCAGGAGATTTTCGAACACCACCAGAAGCGCCGTACGATCAGCGGCCGCGGTCACCCCATCCCCTTCGATCCTGACGTCCAGCCGAGGGTGGGCCTGGCCTACGTGGACGACCGCTTCCCGCAACACCTCCCGGAGCTCCAGTTGCTCCCGGTGCAGCTCCCGAGGACGGGTGAAGGCGAGGAAGCGATCCACCAGCCGGTCCAGCCCCTCAGTCTCCGCGATGATCGCCTCCACGTAGCGAGGCCGCCGGTCCTCCCCGGCATCCCGCAGCAAACGCAAATACCCGTGGATGGTGGCCAGGGCGTTGCGCACCTCGTGGGCCAGGCCCGCCGCCAGCTCGCCCAGGCTGGCCAGGTGCTCCCGCTCCTCCAAGGCGCGCTCCAGCGCCTCCAGCCGCGTGCGATCGGTGAGGAACAGCACCTCCCCCTGAGTGGTCCCGCTGGCGGCGGGCAGCGGCAAGCGGCGTACTTCCACTGTGCGTGCCCCCAGCTTGCGACGCCCCTCGCCATCCAGCGCCGGTGAGGGCGGTGGCTCACCCACGGCCAGCGCCGAGTCCACCAGTTCTAGGGCCACGCGGTTGGCGGCGCGCACAGCGCCTTGAGTGTCGGTGATGACCACGCCCACCTCGGAGGCACGGGTGAGCACGTCGGCCAGCACCTGCAACTCGTCGGCGCGCCGCTGCAGCTGCGCCTCGGACTCCTCCAGACGCCGCACCGCCTCTCGGAAGGTTTCCACGAGGTAGCGATCCTCGGCGCGATCCGGGGCGCGCTGCGCTAGGCGTGCCGCCTCGGCGAGGAGGTCGCGGTAAGGACTCAACGCCCGCCCGATGAGCACCCACGCCAGCAGCACCCCGGCTCCCGCCACCGCCAAACCCAGGGCGGCACCCATCCAGCGCCCGCGCAGGGCTGGCGAGGTGGTGGGGATGGGGTGCACGACGCGCACCGCGCGCCCGCCGCCGACCTCCACGTAGGCGACCATGACCCGCTGGCCCATCAGCGCCAGCGGCCCGGCCACCTGCCACCCCGAGGCGATCCACTGCTCCCGCGAGCTCCACGGCCACCACGCTGGCGCCTCTGGCCCGGCCAGACCTCCCCTCGCCACCACCCGGCCCCTCTCGATCACCGCCGCGCCGCCCCACACGTCCGGCAGGCCGCGCACCAGATCGGTCAGATTCTCGTCGGTGGCCGCCGTGCTCAGCAGTTGCGCCAGCGCCGCGGCAGACTCGGCCGCCCGCTGGTTGGCAGCGCGCCCCATGGCCAGCATCCCCTGCACCACCACCAGCACCACCGCCAGCAGCAGCACCAGCGCCGCACCGATCAGCCGGCGCACCGCGGCAAAACGGCGGGCCGGGAGCGTCGAGGTCACCATCGTCCCCACCCCAGCAGCGCCAGCAGCGGCGCACGCGCGAACAGCACCAGCAGTGCTGCCGCCGACAAAAACGTGCCAAAGGGCAGCTCGGTGTCCGCCTTCCCCCGTCCCGCGAGCACCAGCGCGATCCCCACCAGCGCGCCGACACACGCCCCGACGCACAGGGTCAACAGCGCCCCTTGCCACCCCAGAAAGGCCCCGATCATGGCCAGGAGTTTCACATCCCCCTGACCCATCCCCTCCACGCCGCGCACCAGGCGATACAACACGATGACGGCGTAGGGCAACGCCGCCCCCACTACCGCCCCGATCACCGCGTCCACAGGCCGCACCAAGCCGCCGGCCAGCGAGAAGCACAGCCCGGCGGCGATCCCCGGCAGCGTGAGCACGTCGGGCAGGAGAAAGTGCTCCAGATCGATGAGCGCCAACGCCAATAGCAACGCCCCCAGCACCACCGCCGCGGCCCCCGGCACAGTAAGGCCGAAGCGCGCCACCACCGCCGCCAGCAGCAGGGCGCTGGCCAGCTCCACCGCCGGGTAGCGCACCGAAATGCGTGCCCCGCAGTGCCGGCAGCGGCCGCGCAGCAACAGCCACGACAGCACGGGGATGTTGTCGTACCAGCGGATCAGTTGGCCACAAGCCGGACAGTGGGAGCGAGGCTTGAGGAGGGACATTTGCCGCGGCACGCGGTGCACCACAACGTTCAAAAAACTCCCCAGCACGAGCCCGTATGCGGCGGCGACGGCAATCAGTTCCGGCGCTGCCATAGCAGCTCCTCGTAGAGCTCTTCTTGCTGCCGCACCATGGTGTCGCGGTCCCACTCCCCCACCGTTTCGCCGGCCCGTCCTGCCATGGCGCGGTGCAGCTGGCCGTTGCACAGTAGCAGCGACACCTTCTCGGCCAGCGCCGCCACGTCGCCTTCCCCGACCAAGAAGCCGTCGATGCCGGGCCGCAGCACTTCCTCCACCCCTTCCACGGCCATGGCCACCACCGGCACACCGGCGGCCAGGGCCTCGACCACCACCCGAGGCAACCCCTCGAAGCGGGAGGTAAGGGTGGCCACGCGGGCAGCAGCGAACACCGCCGGCACATCCCGCCGCCATCCCGGCAGGTGCAGCCGCCCCTCCAGCCCCAGCTGCCGGCGTAGCCGCTCCAGCTGCGGCCGCAGCTTGCCGTCTCCCACCAGCACGAAGTGCGCGTCGGGGCAGCGCATGCGCACTTGCGCCGCGGCCAAGACGAAGCGCTCCGGCGCCTTTTGCGGCTTGAAGCACGACACCTGCACCACCACCGGCGCCGACTCGGGGATGCCCAACTCCCGGCGCAGCGCCGCCCCCCCGGCCGGGGCGCGAAAGGCCGCGAGATCGATCCCCGAGCGGATCACCCGCACCTGGTGGGGTTCAAAGAGACCTAAAGCCACTCCGTCCGCGGCGTTGCGCCGGGACACGGCGATGAAGGCGTCGGTCCAGGGGGCGGCGAGGCGTTCGGCCGCCAAGAAAGCCGCGCGCACCGGCGCTAACTGGTGTGCCCCGAAGCCAAAGCCATGGATCGAATGCACCACTCGCGGCACCCCCTCCCGCCGCGCCGCCAGCCGCCCCAGCACCCCTGCTTTGGACGAGTGCGTGTGCACAATGTGCGGTTGGAAGGCACGAATCGCCCGCCGCAGCTCGCCCACCGCCCGCAGATCAGCGCCGGGGTCCACCTCGCGTTTGAGGTGCGGCAGCTCGAACAGAGTGGCGTTAGGGATCGACCTGGCCTCCTCCAGCAGCACGCCGTGCTCGGCGCAGGCCAACCCCACCGCAAAGCGGCTGCGGTCCAGGCGCGCCACGGTATCCAAGGTGTTGCGCTGGGCTCCCCCGAGCTCCAACATGGTGATGGCGTGCAACACGCGAATCGGGCTCATGGCAGCAGCCGCCGCGCCACCGCTGCCCCGTCCCACAGGGCGTCCTCCATGGTGGAGTACTTCCACTCTGCCCACCGACCGGCCAACAGCACACCAGCCCTGCGCAAGGCGGCGCGCAGCGTCGCTACGGCTTTGGGCCGCGCGCGATCGTACACCACGTAGGCCGGATCCAACCGTGCCGTGGCGGTGCACACCACGTCGTCGCGACACCTGAGCAACCCCAACTCGTGCAAGCCGCCAAGGCACGCCTCGGCAAGCCCAGGTGGTTCCGGCGCCCCCGCCGGCAGCGAAACCTCCACGGACACCGTGTGATGTCCCGGTGGGGCCACCTCCCCGTGGTTGGAAGGAAAACCGACGCGGTAAAATGGGAAACGGGGCTCGGGAATGTACAACCAATGCTCCCGCCGGGGCGGGGCACCCCGCACCCCTAAGTTGAGGTTGACCACCGCCACCGCGCGGAGGAGCTGCGAGGCCGCTGCCAGCTCCGGCGGCAAATCCACGGCCAAAGTGGTCAACGTGGTGAGCGGCGCCGTCCACACTAGAGTGTCCCACCCCAGGGTCTCCCCGCCGGCCACGGTTAACCGCCGTTCCTGCAACGCCAGGGCAATCACGGGCCGGCACAACTCCAGCTGCGGCACCTGCGCCGCCAGGGCGTCCGCCAGCAGGCGAATGCCCCCCTGGCGCGGGTACAAAAAGGTCGCGTTGTACCCCACCGGTGTGCGGTGCAGGCCAAAGGCGCCGTCGATCACCTCCTCCAAGCGGGGCCGGGGGACGTAGCGGCCCACCCACTCGGTAGTCAGCTCCGCCGCTGGCGTGCGGTACAGCTTCTCGTTGTAGGGGAAGAAGAAATGCCGGGCAAACCCCTCTCCAAAGCGCTCCAACACCCAGCTAGAGAAGCTCTTCTCTTGGTCGGGGTGGTCCCTCGCCGTCATGGCGGCGCGCACGAATCCGAGCACGCAGTCCCGGCGCACCGGGGCGGGCAGACGGTGGGTATGGATCTGGATTGGGTACGGCGTGATTCGTCCCGCCAGGGCGATACCGGCGCGGCGACGCTGGCGGTACAGCCTGCCCCACACCCCCAACCGCTTGAGCAGCGACTCGCTTTCGGCCAGGCGCAGGTGCAACAGGTGACCGGTCAGGTCGAAGGAAAAGCCATCTCGCTCCAGGGTCCGACACGCCCCTCCTGGCTCCTCCAGCGCCTCCAACACCCGCGGCTTGACCCCGGCCTGGGCCAGATGATACGCCGCGGACAGCCCCGTGAGGCCGGCGCCCACGATAACCACCACGCTCACCTACCTGCGCTCCATTGGCTGCCGGGCCAGCACCATGAGCACCCCCAGCTGCACAACCACCACGGCCCCCATCCCCGCCAGCCCCCATTGCCAGGGGACAGCCACCACGGCTGCCACACCAGCGATGCAACCGGCCAACGCGAGGCCCCAGCAAGTCAGGACGGTGCGCCGCACATCGCCTTGGAAGGCGCGTTTCAGGCGCAGGGGGAAATGATCCGGGCTGCCATGCCAGAAGGGTTTGCCGGCACGGGCGCGCAGCACCGTAACGTAGGCGGTGTCGGCCAGGGGCACGAGGAGCAGCGTCAGCGGGGCGAGGAACCCAGCCTCGCTGCGCTCCGTCATGGGCAGCACCAGCGCCAGCGCTCCCAGGGTAATTCCTACGGTCAGGGCGCCGGCGTCCCCCAGGTAGATGTTCGCCGGCGCGAAATTGAAGACCAAGAAACCGATTAACGCCCCCGCCAAACTCAGGGCCAGCGCCGCCAGGGCAAATTGGCGCGTGGCCACCGCGATAATCCCCAATGACAGCGCCGCTGCCGCACCCACCCCAGCCGCCAGCCCATCCAGGATATCGATGATGTTAAAGGCGTTGCACACCGCCAGCAGCCACAGAGCGGCGAGCGGCCAACGCAGACCCTCCGGCACTTCGATGAGCTGGATCACCGCCCCGGAGCGCAGCAGCACGAACACCGCCACCCCCTGCCCCAAAAGCTTGGCAAACGGGGTGAGCACGCCGAAGTCATCGATCAAGCCCACCAGCAACGTCAGCGTGGCCGCCAACAGGATCCCCAGCAGCACGCGGTCGAACTCCAGCACCAGCCCAAGGGCGAGGACGAACGCCAAGAACACCGCCAACCCGCCCAGATACGGCACCGGTTCGGGCTGTTCTTTCAGCAGCGTTGAGGGACGATCCACGATGCCGAAGCGCAGCGCCGCCGCCCGCGCCACCGGCGTGAAGTAAAGCGCCAGCGCCAGGGCCAGTACGAACGCCAAGGGCAACAGCAGTGGATTCACCGGCGTAGTTCTCCCAGCCGCCGGCGCGACAGCAGGCGACGCTGTCTCCACGCCAAGGCCAGGCGAGGCCCACTCCTCAGCAGATGGCCGACAACCTCGGGGTTGCGCGCGCACACCATCAACGCCATGGCCAGATCCGCCGCTGACAGTAGCGGCAGACGGGTGAGAAAATCAACCGTGTGGAGGTTGCGCAGCAGCGTCGCCCAGCGGTTCAAAAGGATCGCCGCCTGCACCGGCGCCGGGCGGCGGAACACCAGTGGACCGCGCCCCGGCCGCGCCGTCGCGCCGCGGCGGTGCACAGCCACGGCGGTGGGCTCGTACACCACACGCCAGCCGGCGTTGCGCACCCGCCACCCCAAATCCACATCCTCCCAGAAGGCGAAGAACTCGCGAGGGAACACCTCCCCCGCCACCGCGGCGGCGTCCAGCGCTGCCCGCCGGTACACCATCGCCGCCCCGCAGGCGGCGAGCACGTCCTCCCGGCGCAGGTAGCGGCCCGCGGCAGGCTCACCGTAGCCGCGGTCGCGTACCTTGAGCAACCACGGCGACAGTACCTGCCCGCAGGAGTCCAGCCGTTCTCCCCCTGGCCGCAGCAGGCGGGGCGCCACGCCGCCCACCCTCGGCTCGCCCGCCATGACGTCAAGGCATCGGGCGTACAGCTCGGGGGCGGCGAAGCAGTCAGGGTTGAAGAAACCCACGAAGGCGGCGTCAGGCACCGCCGCCAGTCCCTCGGCACATCCCCCCGCATAGCCGAGGTTGGCCTGTAGGGGCACACCCCGCACGCCGCGGGGTGGCGAGGTCGCCAGGCGTTGGGTGCCATCACTGGAGGCGCAATCCACCAGAACCACCTCGACGGGTATCGACTGACTCGCCAAGGCCGCGAGACAGCGGGGCAGATCTTCCCCCCCGTTGTGGTTGACCACCACCGCCGCCGCCCGCACTGGTACCCTCACCCAAGAGGAATGATACCCGGCTTGCCCCGCATTACTGGGAATCCCCAGACTCCCGCACCAACAAGCCCGGGCCGCACGGAGAGAAGGTATAGCCAAGAGTGCGTAACTCTTCCAGGCGGTAGTACGGTGACCAGCGATCAGCCAAAACCACCTCCCGCCCGCTGCGGCGAAAGCCCGCGATGCGCTCCGCCAGCGTCGCTGCGGCGTTGGGCGTGGCGAGGGCGTCGTCCACCGCCGTGGGGATCACCTCCACGTCGGGGCGCGTGTCACCCACCGCTTGGGCCAGGCGCAGCACCGCCCCGGGGTTAAAGTCGGCCAGCACCACGGCCCCCCGGGGCAGCGCCGCCAATAGCTCCCCAGCGTACCGCTCAGCGCTGTGCTCGCCAGTCTTGGGCGGCCAGAGGAAGTAGCGGGCGTTGTGACGACCCGGCAGCTGGCGGACGCCCAAATCCTCCAGCCCCCCAAAAGACGCGGCGATCGCCGCCCCGCCGTACAGCGCCGCCTGCAGCGCCACGTGTACCAAGCACCCACGCAGGGTGAGGGAGGGCGGTGCCACCAGCACCACGCCCACCACCAAGAAGGCAACCATCAAGTGCAAGCGGTACGGGGAGTAGGCCGTCAACACCGCGGCCAGGCACAGCAGGGCCGCGACCGCCAAAGGGGGGGCGGGATGGCGTGACACTCCACCCTCCCGCACCCGCCGCACCGCGCCCCACAACCCCAAAGGGCCCACTGCCACCACCACTGCTGCCGCCACCAGCACGGCCCCGCGGAGCACCCGCTGGGGGTCCAGGAAGGTGGCCAGGTGCCACGACCAAGCCGATCCTCCCCCGGAGAGGTACCCCGTCAGGGGGTTCTCCGGGCTCCCCCACACCGCCAGCCACAGGGGGGCGGCACCCACCAGCGCGCCGGCCGCCAGCGCCGGCCAGGCCCGCCGCCGAGGAGCGAGCACCAGCGGGGCGATCAGCACCATCGCATAGGCGTGGGCGGCGACGCCCAGGCCGCAGCAGACCCCCGCGGCGACGCCGGACGCTACGCTGCGGCGCGTCAGGAGGAGTGCTCCGATGACCACGAAGGCCAGCGCCGGCGCGTAGCTCTCGGCCACCGCCGCCGCCCACCACAGGGGGTGGGCCACCAGCAGCACCGCCGCCGCGCCGTCGGCCGCCGCCGGACGCTCCCCCCACCGGGACAGCAGCCGGTGCACCCCTCCCACCACCACCGCGGCGGCCACCGCCGACAGCAGATTCAACGCGTACACCGGCGGCAACCACCAAGTCACCGCCAGCCACAGCCGCGCCAACACCGTCCAGCCGGCGTGATCGCCGGGGTTCAAGCTGGGCACGTGGCCGTGCAAGGCGTACAGGGTGAGCTTGGCGCTGTCGGCCCAGATCATCCCTGGTGCGGCACTGGCGGCGAACATCGCCAGGGCAGCACCTCCCCACAACCATGAGCGATGCCCGTGGGTCACGTCCCATGCTAGCAGCCCTCGCCTATACTTGGCGCAATGACAGCTCACCCGCCCCGGGAGAACCCGGAGCAGACCATCACCCTGCTGCACGTGCGCGAGATCCATCGTTACAACGACTGGGTGTTCTCCTACCTCGCCCCACTCGTGCGCGGCCGCGTGCTCGAGATGGGGTGCGGCATTGGCACCTACTCGGCCAGGCTGCGCCCCCTGGCCGACCGCCTTACCTGCGTGGACATGAACCCTTCCTACGTGGGCATGGTGAGGGAACTGCTGGGGGACGACCAGGGAACCTCAGTAATCACCGGCGTACTCGGGGAAGATCTCAGCTTTCCCGGGGGAAGCTTCGACACCATCGTATGCCTCAACGTCATCGAGCACATCTGGGACGACCAAGGTGCCGTCCGTCTGCTGGCCGGCTGGCTGGCCCTCGGCGGCACGCTGCTGGTGCAGGTGCCGGCGCACCAGTGGCTGTTCGGCTCCATCGACGCCGCCCTCGGGCATTATCGGCGCTACACGGCCTCACGACTGACGTCCTTGCTCGAGGCGGGCGGGTTGGCGCTGGCGACTCCACCGCGCTACCTGTTCATCTTGGGCATTCCCGGTTGGTGGTGGTATGGGCGGGTGCTGCGCCGCACCGCCGTTCCCGAGCAGAGCATCCGCCTTTCCAACCTACTTGCCGGTGTCTCCCGAGTTCTCGAGCGCGCCTTGCGCCTGCCTTTGGGACTGACGCTGTTAGCCGCGGCCCGGAGCACCCCGAAACCCTCCCCACCCATCGACGCGGCGCGGCGAACGAGGGGTTCTTTTCAGCTGACGCGCCAGTGACGGCGCCACGCCTCGAACATGAGCACCGGCCACAGCAGGTTGCGGTGGTCGTAGGCGCCGGTGAGGTGCTCCCGCCAGGCGCGGCGCAGCGCCGGTACCCGCCACACCCCCGACTCGGCGAGCCGCGACGCATCCAAGAGGTCCTCCGCCCAGTCGCGCAGCTGGGCGGTCAACCACTCGCCCACCGGCACGCCAAACCCCATCTTGGGACGATCCCACAGCGCCGGCGGTACGTACCGGGCGAGCAGGCGCCGTAGCAGCAGCTTGCCTTGCCTCCCGTCCCACTTCATCGCCAGCGGCAAACGCCAGACGAACTCCACCAGGCGGTGATCCAAGAACGGGCAGCGGGTCTCCAGCGCCGTGGCCATGCTGGCCCGGTCCACCTTGACCAAGATGTCGTCCGGGAGGTACTGGCCAAAGTCGAGGGCCATCATGGCCTCCACCGGCGCCAGGGGCGCCGGACACGCCGCGGCCAGGGTGCGTGCCGATCCTTCGCCCGGCACCGCCAGCCACAGCGCCGGCTCCGGGTTCAAGCAAGCTGACCCGTGCCGATCGTAAAAGGCGCCCCAATCCAAAGCTTGCAAGAGCAACGCCCGTCTCCTCACCCGCTCTTTCAAGCTGCCAAGGCGCCGTCCCCGCACCCCCAGCAGCGGGGCCAAGCCATAGAGCCACCAAGGGTGAGCAGCCTCGGTGACGGTGCGCAGCAGCTGCGCAGCGGCCCCACGCAAACCCCGCGGCAGACGATCGTAGCGGGCGAGGGCGCCGGCGATCACCCCGTAGCGGGTGTAGCCGCCCAGCAGTTCGTCGCCGCCGTCACCGGTAAGGGCCACGGTGACGTGCCGGCGGGCCTCTTGAGCCACCAGGTAGGTGGGGATCTGCGAAGAGTCGGCAAAGGGTTCGTCGTAGATCTCGGGCAGACGGGGGATCACCTCCAAGGCATCACGGTAGGTCACGGTCAAAGGGGTATGGTCGCACCCCAGGTGACGGGCCACTGCTGCGGCAAACTCCGACTCGTCGTAGGCCGCCTCGCGGAACCCCACGGTGAAGGTGCGCACCGGCTGCGCGGAGCAGCGCTGCATAAGGGCGGTCACCGCCGACGAGTCGAGCCCCCCCGAGAGAAAAGCCCCCAGGGGCACATCCGCCACCATCCGCAGCCGCACGGCATCGTGCAAAACCTCCTCGAAGGCTTCAACCGCCGCGGCCTCGCCGCCGGGAAAGGGCCGTTGCACACCTTCTCCAATCACCTCGGCGAGGCTCCAGTAGCGGCCTGACGACACCGCGCCGTCGCGCCCCAGGCACAGCCACGACCCGGGCAGCAGCGAGCGCACCCCGGCGAAGGCGCTGAGGGGCGGCGAGCAGTACCCGAACTGCACGTAGTGGGGGAGGACCGCCCGCTCCAGCCGCCGGGGAAAGCCCGGCAGCGCGCAGAACGCCTTAAGCTCTGATGCGAAAGCCATGTGCCCCGCCACCTCGCCCCAGTACAGCGGCTTTTTGCCCAGGCGATCGCGGACCAGCCACAGGTGCTGCTCCTGCCCATCCCAGGCGGCGAACGCGAACATCCCCACAAACCGCGGCAAAGCCGCGGGGAGGCCCCACGCTTCGAAGGCGGCAAGCATCACCTCCGTATCGGAGCTGCCCGCGAACCGCTGGCCTTGCTGCGCAAGCTCCTGCCGTAGCTGGCGGAAGTTGTAGATCTCACCGTTGAACACCACCACCCATCGGCCGCTGGCTGAGGCCATGGGCTGGTGGCCGGCGGGGGAGAGATCGATCACCGCCAGCCGGCGGTGGGCCAGAGCCAGCCCGGCGGCCTCGTCCACCCACACCCCCTGGTCGTCGGGCCCGCGGTGGGCCAGTGCCGCCGCCATGGCCCGCGCCTGCTGGGCCAACTCGGCCCCCGAAGGGAAACACCCTCGCCAATCCCAAACCCCCGCCACGCCGCACATGGCCCTAGCCTACCCCCGCCACCGCTGCGCCACCACCTCCCGGCAGAGCCACTCCCAGGCCACCAGGATCTCGTCGGCAGGAAACCGCCGCACCACCTCGGGCGCCCGCGCCGCCAGTCGCTGCCGCTCCTCGGGATCGGTCATGAGCCGCGCCAGCGCCGCCGCCAACGCCGCCGCCTCGCCCGGTGGCACCAGCAGGCCGTCCACGCCGTGGCGGATCAGCTGCCTCGGTCCTGAGGGGCAGTCGAAAGCCACCACCGCCACCCCCGCCGCCATGGCTTCGGCCAAGGCGTTGGGGAAACCCTCGTAGCGGGAGGGGAGGACGAAGATGTCCCCCTGCCGCAGTTGGGCAGCGGGGTCGCCAACCACCCCCGGCAGCAGTACGCGACCGTCGAGGCCCAGGCTGCGCACCTGCGCCTCCAGTTCGGCCCGCTCCTCGCCTTCCCCATAAATGACCAGCTGCCACTGGGGAAACCGTGCCGCCAAGCCAGCAAAAGCAGCCAGCAAAAAACCAAACCCCTTCTCGGGGGACAGCCGGCCCGCGGCCACCAGCTGCGGCGAACGACCGGCGGGCGGCGCAGGGGTGACGGGAAACACCGGGTTCGGCAGCACCACCACGCGCTCCCGGGCCGCGTGCCGGCACGCCCACTGGCGCAGCTCCTCGGACTGCACTACCACCCGCACCGCGGCCCGGTAGAGGGCACGGCGCAGCACCCTGAACGCAGCGGGGGGGCGGTGCCAGCGAGGATCGGTCCGCTCGCTGACCACCACCGGCAGGTGGCGGGGCGCCGCCAACAGCGCCAAGACGTTGGCCACGTCGATGAAGCTCACCACCACTTCAGCGCGCCACGCTGCCAGGCCGCGCCGCAGCCAACGCCAGCGCCGCCAACCCCGCCCCAAGGAGGTGGCGCCGGCACCGGAGAAGGGGATCACTTCTACCTGGGGAGGGAGCGGGTAGAACACCTCCCCGCCGTGCAGCACGTAGACTCGGACCCGGTGGCCGCGCTGGCCCAAGAACGCGGCCAGGTGGGCGAGCTGGCGCTCGGCGCCACCGCACCCCATGGCGGTGATGACCAGCGCCACGCGCAGGAGCTCACCCTCCACCGGCTCGGCCCCCCACCACACCCAGCTCCGCGAAGAGCTGATCCATCTCCCGCACCATGCGCTCCACCGAAAACACGTCCAGCATTCGCCGTCGCCCCGCCTCCCCCATGCGCCGCCGCAGCTCGGGGTCCTCCAGCAGCCGCTGCAGCGCCGCCGCAAACGCCGCCTCGTCCCCCACCGGCACCACGAAACCGGTCTCGCCGTCCACCACCACCTCGCCCGCCCCGCCGGCGTCGGTGGTCACCGCCGGCAAGCCGCACAGCTGCGCCTCCATCAAGGCGTTGGGCATCCCTTCGGCCACCGAGGAGAGGGCGAAGACATCGGCCTCACGGTAGAACTCGGACGGGTCCCTGACCTCGCCAGCCAGACGCACGGCGTGCTCCACCCCAAGCTCGCGGGCCGTTTTCCTCAACGCTTCCGCCATCTCTCCGCCGCCGACCAGCACCAGGCGATGGTACGATCCAGTCTCCAACAGACGGGCACACACTCGGATCAACGTCGCCTGCGCTTTTTCCGGGCACAGGCGGCCAACGTTTAAGATGATGGGCACTCTACTTTTTTTCGCCGCTGGCTCCGCGCCCCCGGTTGTCTTGACACCCCCTGACCAGCGTGCCGGATCGATGCCGTTGGCCACAACGCGAACCTCGTGGGGCGAGCGCCCGAGCCAGCGGGCGTAGTCGCGAGCCACTGCGCGCGCGTTGACCACCAGCACATCGCTGAGGGCTGCAGCGGTCTGCTCGGCAGGTCGATACCACCACAGCCCCCCCGACCCTCGCCACTTCCACGTGGACAATCCCCGCTCGCTACAAATCACCCGGTGGATACCGGCCAGACGTGCGGCGGGCGCGGCCACCACGTTGGCGAGGAACAACCAGCTCCACACCACCGCCGGGCGGTGGCGCCGCAGGAGGCGCCACAGCGCCCATACATACGCAGTGCGGGGTACAGCCGCAAGCAGCCGGCGTCGGAAAACTCGTGACGCCAAAAGCGCTTCGACAGTTTCCACTGGCACACCTAAAGAGGAAACTTCAACCAGCGTGTTCGCCTCGGCGGTCAGCAATACCAGCCACACCGGCTCGTGGCCCCGGGAACCGTGCTGCAACCACGTCACGATCTGCTGCTGCGCCCCGCCGATGGCCATGGTGTTGGTGACCAACACCAGGCCCCGCCCGTGCTTACCCCGCGGCCAGCACCTGGCCAGCCAACCCAGCCCCAGCAGCAGCGCGCCGTCCAAAGTCCGCCACCCTGCCCGCAGCAACCGCCGGACCAGGTGCACACCACCTTGGCCCTTCCCTGGGGCTGGGGGGTGGAAGGTGTCCGCGGGACTCAACGCTGTGCTTCAGCCTCCTCGGCCAGCATGGCGGCCTCCTCGGGAGAACTCAGCTCCTCAATTCGTCGCACCCAGCGATCCACGGAGAACTCCCGACGCACCCGCCGCTGGCCGGCCGAACCCAACTGCTGCCGAAGTTGCGGATCGGCCAGCAGGCGTGCCAGAGCCGCCGCCAACCCGTCCACCTGCCCACAGGGGACCACGAACCCCGTCTCCCCGTCCACCACCACCTCGCCGGCCCCCCCCGCCGCGGTGGTCACCGCGGGCAAGCCAAACACCTGCGCTTCCAGCAACACATTGGGCAAGCCTTCGATATCCGACGACAGAGCAAACACATCGGCGCTGCGGTAGTAATCCTGGGGGGTACTGGTGGCTCCCACGAAGTGCACCCATGCCCGCAGACCCAGCTCCTGGGCGCGCCGCTCCAACACCGCCTGCAGCTCGCCGTCACCCACCAACACCAGGTGGTGGGGCAACCCGCGGTCGTGGACCGCGGCGCAGGCGCGCAGCAGCAGCTCTTGGTTCTTCTCCCGCGCCAGCCGGCCCATCGTCAGGACCACCACCTGCCCTGGCGCGATGCCCAGCTCCTGCCGTCGGTCCTGCCAGGGCCGCGCCAACCACCCCTCCGCATCCACCCCGTTGTGCACCACCACGATCTTGTCCCGGTCCACCCCCGCCCAGGCGGCGTAGTCCTCCACCAGCGCTTCGGCGTTGACTACCACCACGTCCGCCAGCCGCGCCGCGTTGCGGTCGGCCCAGCGGTTCCACCAGTGCTTGTGGGGTGGCCATGTTTTCCACGCCGACAGGTTCTCCACACGAATCACCACCCTCGGCACCCCCGCCAGACGCGCCGCCGGCGCCGCCACCACGTTGGCCAGGAATTGCCAGCCCCACACACAGGCTGAACGCCACCGCCGCAACTGTCGCCACAGCGCCAAGACAAAGAGGGTGTTGGGGAAGACATAGGCGACGCTGTGTACCACGACAGTGCGGCGAAAAGCCTGGTAAAGTTGCGCCACTCCGAGTTTGTCGACGGTGGTCAGAAACGGGCCGTCCTTGTCGGTCAACGACACAAAATTGCTGGCCCACCCGCCGGCGCGCCGGGCCAGCTCCAGAAACTGCCTCTGGGCGCCCCCAGCCTCTAAACTGTAAATAACATGGGTCACGTGCCTTCCTCCACCTGGCTGGCCACGCGCCCGCAAGCCTGCCACCACGCCCAGCAGACACACGAACAACCCATCCACCTCGCGAGCCAGTCGCAGGAGAGCCTTGTGCAGACCCTTTGGCCAAAGAACCGGCAGCGGTGTCCTAGCCAGGGCCATTGCCCGCATCCGAAAACCGTCGGACCTGCCCGTCGCCGGGAGTAGGCAACCTCAACTCCAGCCGTGGCATCCTTTGAGTACGAGTCCCTCGTCCCCCCAGCAAACTTTTCTACTCCCTACAGTCGTCCGCGCCCGCCTAACCTCCGGTATCCCACTTGGTTGCGATAAGCGGCCCGAGCTGCCTGAAAGGCGATCCACGCCTTCCGCAAACTCCAACTCCACGCACGTATCGGCCCTTGCCACAACTCCCGTGCCAGAATGCGCAAATCGTGGACCGCCCGGGATCTTGCTTCGCGGGCATTCAACATCACTCTGCCGTCCGGGGCCAATCTAGCGCCGGCGTTTCGGATGCGAAAATAGTGACGCTCGTACTCGGCCGGCGAAAGCATCCACAAGGGCACATCCGTCCTACTCTTGGGATGAAAGAAAATCGATCGGGTTACCGTTATCGGCTTCACTCCTACCGCCTGGGCGCGGCGCAAATACTCGGTTTCATCACCCCAAATGAACAAATCCTCGCACGGGAAGCCGATCTTCTCGATCAGCGTGCGGTGCAGGAGCGTCCCGTTAAATGGTGAAGCGTGTTCCACCAACTCACCCTGAGCCAAGAACGTACGCAGCGGCATCGCCGACCAAAAGGCGAGCTGGCTGCGGGTTTCGCTGTCCAGCACCATAGAGTTCAGCCACAGCTCGCCCGCCTGCCCCATCGCCTGACGAAGGGCACCCAGTGCATCCCAATGGGGGTAGCCGTCGTCGTCCATGCACCAAACCCAGTCCGCCCCCACCTCCAAGGCGCGCCGCCAACCGCTGGCCTGGCCCGCCGCCGAACCCCGGTTCTCTTGATACAGCACTTCCAAATCCGCCTGGCTCGCTAGCCATTCAGCGGTGTCGTCCTCACTGCCGTTGTCGACCACCACGATGGCCTCCGGTGGGGAACTTTGCCGCCGTAGACAATCCACACACCAGACCAGCTGCGCCCGCCGGTTACGGGTAACCACTACCGCCACAATGCGCCCGCCACGTTCAATCTTCATTGAGCACCCGCCGTGCCAAAAGCTGAGCCCGCGCGATCGCCTGGTCCATATCGTAGTAGCGGTATTCGCCAAGTCTACCACAAATTAGGACACCTCTTTCTTGGTCGCACAAATTCTTGTATTTGGTATAAAGCTCCCGATTGGCAAAATCTTGCGCCGGATATTCATACTCCTCTGGTGACTCTGGCGAAAAAGGTATTTCCTCAGTTATTAGGGAACCTCTTATTCGCTCTGCATATTTCGGCTCCATCAACCATTTCCACTCGATTCTACGAATCTGCGGCCCCTGCGCGTGGAGCGGGTAGTTGACTTGCACTACGGGTAAAATAAAACCTTCTACATCGGGATAATATTGCACGTTACGTCGCTGCCCGCGGTATTGGAGACGTCCCAACGAATATTCAAAATATTCATCCACTGGTCCCGTATAAATCAAATACCTCGTCCACACAAAATTGTTCCGGTACTTAAAAAAATCACAATTGGTGATCACCGGAATACCTTGCAATATGTGTTCTACAAGTTTCGTATACCCATTTTTTGGTATACCCTGAAACCTATGTTTTGGTTTAAGATAGGGGTTATCATCCTCGTGTATGGCAAACCGTTTGCACAAATCCGGTGTCAACAATGTTGCTGGACACCCCCATTGCTTTTCGTTATACTCCTTAACGAAGAGCTCATAGACGACGGTTGGCATGATTCGTAAAGCAGCCTCCTCAAAATTTGCCGCCGGCCCGCTGCCAGATTTGCTTGGCACGAAATCGGGCGCCACTGCTCGCAAATAACTACCTGCTATCGGCCAGTTTTCATATTTTCCTTGTACCAAGGACTTGACCTGTGCTCGAAAAGGTTGAAACTCACCAAAGCGATTCACAAAATTCCAGATATCATGCGAGTTAGTACGAAAATAGTGGGGACCGTATAAATGGTATCGAATGCCGCTCGGGTGGGTATCATCAGCACAATTACCAGCTACCCGCTGGCGCCGCTCCACCACCAGGACACGCCTGCCCGCATCGGTGAGCAAACGTGCGATCACTGCCCCGGTCAGGCCTGCTCCCACCACCAGATATTCGGTGTTCACGCACCATCCTCCCGCTCGCTCCCGTTGGCCGCCGTGACCGTTCGAAGTGGTACCGCGTCACCCGCTGCTGGGCGCCCGCTCTGCTGCTCTTGCGACAGGCGTACAGGACCAATCACCGCCGTGGGGTTGAGCAGCACACACCCTTGGCCACGCTTTTGAGAAAACACCCACCCAGTGTCTTCGTGCGGCACGGGAAGAACGGAGAATTCCAGTACCGCCTCAAGGTAATCGAAGAACCGCACCCCCGGTTCTGCGAGCATGACATCGATGGTGTAGTTGCCCGCCGCCAAGACGCCGCAGGCAAGGGTCGAACGCACCTGCCAAAGCCCCGGAGCCATGGTCCCGTGACACCAACCCAGCAGACCCAAAGAACAAAACCCTACCGGTACATGCCTTTCATCACGCAGGAGGAATTCGGCGCACACATTGGCCGGGGTGAATACGTGAAACTGGATCTCCACCTCCAACGGCGCTCCCGGTGCCACGGCCGATGCGGAGACTCCCTCGTGGAGCAACACCACCCGCTCCAGCCGGGCAATACTGGAAGAGTGCGTGCGCAGGACGCCGTGCGCCAAATCCCCCGCCCAACAGCGACGATACTTGGCAAAGGCCGTTTCGCTAGGGCCGCAATACACCAGCGATCCTGCCTCCAGCAGCGCCACCCGGGAGCAGAGACGATGCACAGCTCCCTCGTTGTGGGACACGAACACCACCGTGCGGCCACCCTTCTGCACGTCTTCCATCTTGCCCAGGCACTTGCGCTGGAAGCCGGCGTCGCCCACCGCCAGCACCTCGTCCACCAGCAGTACCTCCGGTTCCAGGTGGGCGGCCACCGAGAAGGCCAAGCGCATCTGCATGCCGCTGGAGTAGTGCTTTAAAGGGGTGTCCAGGAACGCTTCCACCTCGGAGAAGGCGACGATCTCGTCGAACTTCTTTTGAATCTCGTGACGCTTAAGGCCCAGGATAGCGCCGTACAGCCAGATGTTCTCGCGGCCGGTGAGCTCGGGGTGAAAGCCCGTGCCCACCTCGAGGAGCGACCCCACCCTCCCCCACACCTCCGCCCGGCCTTTGGTGGGGCGGGTGATGCGGGAGAGGATCTTTAAAAGCGTACTCTTGCCCGCGCCGTTGCGGCCAATGACGCCCAACACCTCCCCCTGCTTCACTTCGAAAGAGACATCCTTCAGCGCCCAAATCTCCTCCCGCCCCCGCTTTCGGGGGGAACGGCCCAGCAGTCGCCGGGGTAGCGCCGCCAGCGAATCCCGCAGACTCAGGTACGGCGCCCCACCCCCCACCGCGTAGCGTTTGCCGAGGCCCTCCACGCGAATGGCAACCTCACTCATGGGCTTAAACCACGTCCGCGATGGTGGTCTCCACCGCGCGGAAGAAACGCAGACCGGCCGCCAGGAGCAGTAGCATGACGCCTAAGGAGGCGCCCAAGGCCGGCAGCGGTGGCGGCGCTGCGGCCAGCAGGGCCCAGCGAAACACGTCCACCACCGAGGCCATGGGGTTGAGCGCCCACACCGTCCGCAGCTGCTCGGGGACCAGACTGGACGGGTAGACGATGGGGGTGGCGAAGAACCACACTTGCACCAGAAACGGCACCGCGTACCGCACGTCCCGGTACTTGACGTTAAGCGCCGCCAGCCACACGGCAACGGAAAAGGCCGCCAGCATGGCCAGCACCACCGCCAGGGGCAACACCAGAACCTTCCACGTCACCGCCACCTGGAATACGGCCAGCAGCACTCCCAGCACAACACTGGCCACCGCGAAGTCCACCAACGCCGCCAGCACCGGCGTGAGCGGCAGAAAGATGCGCGGAAAGAACACCTTCTTGATGAGCTGCTGGTGCGTCACCACCGAGTTGGTGGACTCGCTGAGAGCGTAGGAGAAAAGTTGCCAGGGCAGCAGCCCCGCGAAGGCGAAGAGGGGATAGGGGAAGCCGTCGGAGGGCACCCCCGCGAAACGGCTGAACACCAACGTGAACAGCGCCGCCGCCAGCAGCGGCTGCAGCACCGCCCATGCGACCCCGATGGCGGTCTGCTTGTAGCGCACCTTGAGGTCCCGCCAGATGAGAAAGTACAGCAACTCCCGGTACTCCCAGGACTCCTGGATAACACCACCGGTCCACCCGCGCACCGGCTCGATCACCAGCGGCGCGCGGGGCGCCGATCCCGGCGCAGCACCTGGGGATGGTGCGGCTTCCATCACGCCCCCATGCTACCCGAGCCGGGGGAACGCCGTCGCGCCAGTTGCCGCTTCGCCCGCACCAGCCGATCGCGGACCCACAGAACGACCCCCGCCGGCGCCAAGGCCACCACCAGCGGGCGCGCCCCGCCGGGCAGCCGCCTCCACCACCCCCTGGGCGGCCGCCCGCCGTGCAGGCGAAAGCGCGTCAAGGTCGCCGCTGCCCACAGAAACCGCCGCGGGTTCGAACGAAAATACGGCCACTCCACGGTCAGAATCGAAACCATCCAGACCACATGCCCGGGGGCCATGGCGCGCCAGTCCAAAGCGTGGGAGATCTGCTCCTCCCCTGGCGGCGCAGCAACACGGTAGATGCGCAGCGGCTCATTGACGTAGCGGGTCTTGAATTCCCGCGCGATGGCCATCCACACCACATCCTCGGGCACGTAACCGGACAGATCCTCCGGGAAGGGAAAGCGGCGCAGCACGTCGGTGCGGTGAAACCCCCACTTCTCACCTCGCACCCGGTAGCGGTGGCGCATCTCCAGGGAGTCTGAATCGACCACCGGAGCGGGGAAGGGATCGCCGACAATGCGGCCTTCCTCGTCCTGGCACAGGCAGGTAACCGCCGAGAAATCCTGCCGCCGGTTCTCGGGGATGCTTTGCCAGTGGAACCAGAAGCGCTCCAGGGCCTGGGGCACGCAGGCGTCGTCAGAATCGAGGGCGAGGAACAGCTCCCCCCGCGCCAGCGCCACCCCCCGGTTGAAAGCGGTTTTTTTGTGGGCGTGCTCCTGGCGCACGTAGCGAATCGCCAGCTTCCCCTCCCGCTGCCAGTGAGCTACCAGCTCAGGAGTCTCGTCCGTGGAGCCGTCATCCACGATCAACCACTCGAAATCGCGGAAAGTTTGCGCCTGTAACGCCTGATACAGGCGCGGCAAGGTGTGGGCGCGGTTGTAGGTGGCGGTGAACACGGTGAATACCACCGGCCTGCCGGCTTCGCCAGCTTTTCCCTCGTCAGCAGGGGCGTTCCTGGTCATGGGATCAGCAAGCTCTCCGCCCAGTGGGCGAGCCGGCCCCCCTGGAGGCCGCAAACCTCCCACCCCACCCCTCCGCCGCAGCGGTCCTCCGCCGCTGTGACAGGCCTTCACGGCGCCCCCCCGCCACCGCCCGCCCCTTCGCTCTGCCAACCCCCCATCACCACCTGCAGGTTGTGCAGGGCAGGGGAGCGCTGCCATAAGAGTTCGGGGTGGCGGTCCATGTCAAAGCGCCGGTGGAAAGATTCCTCGCCGTAGGGGTCCACCAACAAACCGGCACCGTGCTGCGCGCAGGAGAAGAGGACTAGCACCACCAAGAGCCGTGTGAGCAGGCGCCTCCTGGTCCACGACAGACGCTCAGCCACCCCCAAGACCACCCCCAACGCCACCACCCACAAGACCAAGGTGTCGGCCAGGTAGCGGGGGCCGTAACCCCAACCACCCCACCACTCTCGGTACGCCGTGGTAATCACCACGTTGAGGAGCACCGCCACCACCGCCAGGTCCCGTGCCACCCGGCGCACTGGCGACCCCTCCCCCCCAGCCCGCCAGACGGCCGGCCAGAGCAACGCAACGGCCAGCAGGAACACCGGCGAGAAGAGAAACCAACCAACCCCCGGGGAAAACAGCACCCCGGCCAACGCGGCCAAGGGGTTGGGGGACATCACCCCCCCCGGCCCGAACTTGGCTAGGGGGATCAGGGCCTGCCCCGCAAGCCACGGCTGCCCGAACACCAGCCTTTGGTACCACGCCACCGCCCCGAGAGCTAGCACCACTGGGGCAGCGAACCACACCAGCCGCCGTCCCGCCAACCGCCAAACCGCCCACCCCCAAAGAACGGCGTACACCACCGCCGTGGGCCGCACCGCCGCAGCGTAACCCACCAGCACCCCTCCCCCCACCAAAGTCGCCCGCCGAAGGCTGCTCCCCGCCCGCAGCAGCAGCCACGCCGCGCCCCCGTACAAGCTGGTCAGCACCGACTGTTGCCACAGCTCCCGCGACAGCAGCGACAGCATTGGCGACCCCAAAGCCATGGTCAGCGCTGCCCAACCAGCGGCGCGCCTGGAGGCAAGGCGCGCCACCACCCCCGTGGTGAGCCATAGGGCGAGGATGGCCAGGGCGCAGGCCACTCCCTGACTCACCTGTTGACTCAAAATGAACGGCGGCGGCGCACCGGCTGCCGCCAGTACCGCGTACACCGGCAGCAGAATCAACGCCACCCCCAGACCGTAGCCGGTAACCCAACGCCCGTCCTGGGCTTCTAAAAGGTACACCCGGGGAGGTTCAGGCCACGCCCCCACCTGGGCATCCTCCGGGGTGACGAAACCGAGACGACCGGAAAGCAGCGACCACGCCGCCAAGGCGTGGCTGGCGGTATCCCCGGAGACGCGCCGCTGCGGCGCTAAGATCCAGGTGGCCACCAACACCGCGGACAAGGCCAGTAGTACCGCCACCGGTGCGCGCGCCGAGTAGCCGGCCTCCCACGCCCCCCCACGCTCGTCCTGCGCGGCTTTCACAGGTGCCATACCAGCCGGGCTCCCGTGGGGTTGGGTTGCTGGTCCAGTGCCGCCGTGGCTGGGCTTTCTCCGCCCGGGGGTGGTGCCGTCCGTGCCATCTTCATCCCCCTTCACTGCGCCGGGAGACGGTTAGCTGCATCGGCGGCACACCTGCGCAGCAGCGTTTCCATCTCGTCCACGTGGCGTGCGAGGGCGAAGTGGGCTGCCGCCCGGGCGCGGGCCGCCGCCCCCAGCTGTCGGCGCCTTTCCGCCCCCCGTGCCAACCCCACCAGCGCCGCCGCTAAGGCTGCCGCCGACGTCTCCCGCAGCAGCACCCCGGTGGTGCCGTCCTGGATCAGCTCCGGGATGCCCCCGCAGGCGGCGCCCACCACCACCCGGCCGGCGGCCATGGCCTCGATAACTACCCGGGGCGCGGGGTCGGGGGTGAGGGTGGGGACCACCACCACGTCGCAGGCGGCGATAAACTCCCCCACCTCGGGGCGCGGCGCCAGCACCACGCAGCCGCCCGGCACGCCAGCGGCGCGCGCCCGCACCCGCCGCTGCTGCTGTGGAGTACCCGGTCCAGCCACGAGAAAATGCAGCTCCCCCCCGCCTGTTCTCGCCGCCGCTGCCAAGAACAGCTCCACCCCTTTGTGGGGCGCCAGCTGACCTAGATACCCCACCCACACCCCGTCTTCGGGGAGACCCAGGATTGGCCGCGCCTGGGCGGGCTCCGGCACCGTGGGGGGAATCTGCACCCCGTTGTACACCACGTCTACTTCCAGAGCCGGTACCTCCTCCACCACCCACGCTCGCACCGCCTGACTCACCGCCACGCAGGCCGCCCCCGAAGCTGCAATCCGCCGCCCCCACCAGCGCCGGCGTCGCCCCGGTGGAAGGATCTCCCGCAGGTGCCAGAGCACCGGCAGCCCCGCCCTTCCCGCGGCCTGCACCGCCACCAGGTGCGGCAGGCAGTTCACCAGCACCACCTGGGGCGCCAAGGCCGCCATCGCCCCCTCAAGGCGACGCACGGCCCGCTGCCCCCACCAGCAGCGCAGCGCCTTCCACGCCACCACCGGCCAGGGCCGCCGCTCCCAGTAGGTGAGCCAACAGGGGCGCGACGGCACCATCACCACCTGCGCGCCCGCCTCCCGCACCTCCCGACCGAGCACCCACGCCCCTGGCACCAGCACGGTGACCTGGTGGCCCCGTTGCGCCAAGTGGGCGGCCAGCAAGGCGAGGCTGCGCTCGGCGCCGGTGGGTGCCACCGGCGAGGCCAAATGGCTGGCCAGGACCAGGCGCAGGGGGGCGCTCACGCCGCCACCTCGGGGGGCCGGTCGAACACCTGCTGCAGCCACAGTTCGCTCACCAGTAGGCACCACAGCCGCTCGCCGTGGTCCGCGACGCCCTGCAGATGCTCGTCCACGAGACGCGCCACCACCGGCGCCGAGAACACTCCCCGCCCTCGCACCGCCGGTGTCGCCAGCACGTCCAGCAGCGGCTCCTTCAGCGGCCCGCGCAGCCAGGCGCCGATGGGCACGTCAAAGCCGTGCTTGCGCCGCCCCGCCACCTCTCGCGGCAGCCAACCCCTCGCCACCCGCCGCAGCAGACCCTTGTCCCGCCACAGCCCGAGCCGCACCCGCCCCGGCAGGCTCAACACGTACTCGGCCAGCTCCGAGTCCAGGTAGGGCACCCGCACCTCCAAGCCGTGGGCCATGCTCATGCGGTCCACCTTGGGGAGCAGGTCTCCCGGCAAAAACTGCCGCAGATCGGCCAGCAGTCGGGCGGCGAGGGGGTCTTGAGCGGCCAAGGCGTGATACTCGGCGGCCAGTTTAATCCGTTCCTGCTCCAGTTCGTCTTCCCCAGGGGCGGCACTGCCCAGCACTTCTCGGGCCAGCTCCGGGGAGAACGCCCGCGACCAGTCGAGGTAGCGGCCCAGGCTCGGGGGGTCGGCCAACCGCGCTCGCCCCCGGCGCGAGAGAGGACGGCCCAGCAGCCGGGCTAGCCCCGGCACCCCCCGCCGGCCCAGCGGCCCCAGCCGGTCCACTAGGGTATCCCAGCGCTGCCGGGCGTAGCCCCCGAACAGCTCGTCGGCGCCTTCGCCGGAGAGGGTGACGGTGACGCGGGAGCGGGCCAGGCGGCTCACGTACCAGGTGGGGATGGCGGTGGCGTCGCCCAGGGGCGAATCCAGGGAGGCGGCCAGCCGCTGGAGATCGCCAGGGACCTCCTGTGGGTTGATGGCCAAGATGTGGTGGTGGCACCCCAAGTGGGCGGCGGCGCGCCGCGCCGCGGGGGCCTCGTCCCACCCGGGAGAGTCGGCAAAACTTACGGTGAACGCCTCCAAGGGTCGCCCCGCCGCCTCCTGCGCCAGGGCGGTCACCAACGAAGAGTCCACACCCCCCGAAAGGAACACTCCCACCGGCACGTCCGCCACCAGCTGCCGCGCCGCCGCAGCGCGTAGACGCTCCCTCACCTCCGCAAAGGGGCGACCGGCGGCAGCGCTGGGCTGGGGCAGGGGAGGCGTCCAGTACACCCACCTCTTCACCCCCTCCGGCGTCACTTGCACCACCGTGGCCGGCGGCACGGGACGTACTCCCGCCACGATGGCGCGCTCAGCTGGCACGTACTTTTGGTCCAGGACGTGTTGCAACGAAAGGATATCCAGCCGGCGCTGAGGGGGGAAGCCGCCGGCCAGCAGCGCCCCCAGCTCCGAGGCGAAGGCCACCGTCGCCCCCTCCTGCCACAGGTATAGGGGTTTGATCCCGAAGCGGTCGCGCACCAGGGAGAGGGTGCGGCGCCGCGGCTCCCACAGGGCCGCAGCGAACATGCCATCCAGGCGCGTCACCGCCGCTACGCCCCGGCTTGCCAGCAGGCGCAGCGCCACTTCTGCATCGCCGCGGGTGCGAAACCGCTGCTCGTCCTCCAGCTCCGCCCGCAGCTGGCGATAGTTGTACACCTCGCCGTTGAGAGCGATCACCGCGCCGGTCTCCGGCATGACGATGGGTTGATCGCCGGTGAGTAGGTCGATCACCGCCAGGCGACGAAACCCCACGACAATCTCGTCGTCCTCGAAGTAGGCTTCGGCGTCCGGACCGCGGTGAGCCAGCGCCCGGGTCATGGCTTCCACCCGCCGCCGCCGCTGCTGCGGCGGCTCCGGGGAGCGCAGCACGCCGCACAGGCCGCACACGACGCTAGGTCCCCGGTGGCATCGGCGCCTGGAGGGGAGTCCCGCCGCCCCGCACGCGATGGCCCAAGGCGCGCAGCTGATGGCGAAGCACTTCGTCGCGGTGGGCGGCGACCTCGCCCCAGTCGGCGGGCAGCGCCGCAAAGGGGTTGGCCTTGGCGCGGTAGGTGTACAGCATCTGGAAGTTTTCCAGCCACGAGAGATCCCGTGCGAGGATGCGACCGGAGCGATATTCCACCTCCGGCAGATCATCCACGTGGGGCGGCTCGTCGGCCACCAGCCACGCCACCTCCCGGGGGCCCAGCAACAGCATCCCCGCCAGCAGCTCGGGGCGGTGAATGCCTGCCTCCGCCAGGGTCGCCCCCAGCCCTGGCTGGGCGAGGGCGTCCCAGCGAACCTCCACGGGGGCCGCCTGGGCAACTCCGGTAACCACGGTGAACTCGTTGAGCACGATGGGGTCGTACCACACCGCGGTACCCGGGAACACCTCCCAGAAGGCGCGCAGGATCGCCAGGTACGACTCGCGGGTGAGGGAGTACATGGGCAACCACATGGAGACCACCCCGCCCTCCGCCAAACGCCGCCGACACAGCTGGAAGTACTCCCGGGTGTACAGCGCCGAGTTGCCGGCGTACACGGGGTGAATGGAGTCGGACAGGATCGCGTCCCATTGCTGCCTGGCTGCCACTAGGACGTTGCGCCCGTCGTTGACGATCACCCGTACGCGAGGGTCGCCCAGCACGCCGAAATTCACATCACCGAACACCGAATCGGAGACGGCCAGCACCTCAGGCGAAATTTCAGCGATGTCGATGGCCTCCACCTCGGCGTGACGCGACACTGCCCACGCGGTGCCACCGGAGCCGAAACCGATGTGCAACACGCGCCGCGGTCGCGGCGCCAACAGCAGTGGCAAGTGCCCCTGCAGCCGCTGGATGGCGCGCAGTTCGGTGCTGGTGCCGGCCACGTTGACGCCGTTGAGCTCCAGCGATCGCCACGTCCCCCGGGCGTCGTGAACGCGCCGCACCACCACCGTCGCCGAGGCGCTCTCGGAAATGGTCTCTACCTCCCCCTCTGCAATCATGGCGGCGCCCTTGAGCACCGCCACCGGCGGCATGAGCACGGCAATGGCCAGCAGCGTGGCCCCCCCGGTGGCGGCCAGCCAGGTGGTACTGCTCCGCCGCCCTAGCGCGGCGGCGGCCACCGCCCCGACGGCGGCCAGCCCCAGCAGGGCCCGCTGCGTCCCCAGCCACGGCACCAGGAGCAGTGGACCGGCCACCGCCCCCGCGATGGCACCCGCCGTGTTGGCAGCGGACACCGCGCCGGCGCGGGCCGCCTCGCTGCCGGCCAGCGGCGCCGCCGCCACGGCCAGCGGGAAAGCGGCTCCGAACAGCGCCGTAGCCGGCAGCAGCAGCAACACCACCCCCAGCGCCAGGGTCCCCTGCAGCCCAGCGAAGGCGGCGGGTTTCAGCAACACCGTCAGGGCGGCCAGGAGATCGCCGAAAGCGGCGAACAGCAGCACCTGCCCACCCATGACCAGCGCCAGCATCCCCTGGCACAGCGCCAGGGCGCGCAGCGGCTCCCCCCGCAGCCGCCGCGCCACCGCCGCCCCCACCGACAGCCCCAGCAGGTACACCGCCAGAATGAGGGCGAAGGCGTACACCCGAGAGCCCAGGTGGAGCAGCAGAATCCGCGTCCACACCAGCTCCGCCGCCAACGCTACGAACCCGAACAGCGCCGGCCAGGCGAGCCACGGCGACCAGGAGGCCGGCTGGCGGACTGGCGGGACCTGGGCGCGGGGGATGCGGGGCTCGGCCAGCCACGCGGTCAGGGCGACCGCTAAACCGATGGTCGCCGCGGCGGCCAGGGTACCCCTCTCCCCCAGGGTGGGCAGCGCCAGGTAGGCCGTTACCACCACTCCAGTCATAGCGCCCAAGGTATTCGCGGCATAGAGCTTGGCCACGCGACCCTGCAGCAGTCCAGTGCGCGCCGCGCGCTCCACCATCACCGGTAACGTCACCCCCAACGCCACCGTCGGCACGGCCAGGAACAACCAGGCCACGGCAAAGCGGCCGGCGAGGGGCAAGCCCCAGCCGGCCAGGGGCGCCGGACCCAGGGCCGCCGCCAGCGGGGTGAGCAACGCCAAAGCCGGGCCAGTGCCGAGGGCGAACAGCGCCGCCACCGCCTCGGCGGCCCCGTACCAGCGGGCGTGCTGGCGTAGCCGGTGCCCCCAATGGGCTACCAAGGCGCTGCCCACCGCCATCCCCCCCATGTAGGCCCCCACCACGGACACCGCCGCCCACAGGGAGTTGCCCACCAACAGGCCCAGGGCGCGCACCCACACCAGCTGGTAGGCCAGCGCCGCAAACCCCGAGAGAAAGAACAGCACCCCTACCAGTGTCGCCATGCCCACTCCCCACTGGTGACCATCGTCGAGCTACCCACCCCCTGCGCCGGGATCCCCATCCGCGCCGGGGCCTTTGCCTTGCCTGCGCCCCATCGTCACCATCCCGGTCAAGGCCAGCAGCGTCACCGCCCCACCCACCACCACCCCCGGCGGGCGGTAGAGCGCCTCCACTACGTGCTCCCCGGGGGGTAAGGGAACTCCCCGGAGGATACCTGGCCCCCTTTGGACTTCGACGCGGCCGCCGTCCAGGCGGTACCGCCACCCGCCATCCGCCGCATCCAGCCGCAACAGCACGCCGCCGCCCTCGGCCACCTGGACCACCCAGCGATGGTAGCCGTCCCGCCCCTGATGGTGCAGCACCTGGCCGGCGGGCACAGGGGTGGCGCCGGGAGCGGGAACCTCGGCGACCACGGCCACCAGCGGCCAAGCGGTGGGGTTGGCGGAGAGCACCACACCCTGGTGCTGGCAGACCACCGGGAAGCCGGGGATGGCTCGGAAACTCAGCACCGCGTCCGCCCCCAGGGCATCCAGCCACCACCGCCCGGCTGGTCCCCGGTCCGTCTCGCGAAGGTGACCTGCCAGCGCCCGGTTCACCAGCGGCGCGAAAGAGCGGGCCATGGCCCGCCCGTCCCGCAGGGGGTGATACCCCAAGCCCAGCGCCGCGGTGCGTGGTCCCGGCTCACCCGCGATCCAGGCGAACATCGCCTGGGACGGTTCCACCACGTATATCCGCCGCGCCGCCCGCTGCTGCGCTGCGCAGGGCAGGGGCGTTGACTCCACTGGACGCAACTCCAGGACTGGCACATGTCCCCCGGCCAAGGCTAAGGACCCGGCGACCGCCGCCCACGGCCCCACCGCTCCAACCCCGGCAAACCCCGCCGCCGCCTGGGGTGCCAAGGCGGTGGGGTCGGCCCCTGCCAGCACACCTGCTCCAGTCAAACCGAGCGCCAGCCCCACCCCAACCGCCCATCGCCAGCGCACCCCAGCCAGCGCCGCCGCTCCCGCCGCGGCAACCATCACCGCCGCGGGCATGAGGAGGCGTGCCGGGTAACGCACCAGTCCCAGCGTGGCGGCGGTCCACACCTCGCCGCCCACAGCGGTCCCCGCCAAGGCCGCCCCGGCGATGCTGGCCAACGCCGCCACCGCCAGGCGCCGCCTCGGTCCAGCGCGGCCCAAAGCCAGGGCCACGCCCAGCAGCGCCCAGGCCGGCAGCGTGGGGTGGGTCACGAAGGCGAAGCCTGCCCCCCACCACCCCCCTCCAGGAAACGCCACGGCGGGCAACAGACTCGGCGCCAATGCCCCCCTGGCCGCCTCCTCCACCCCCATCTCCACCCCCCGGTCCCCCCCCACCACCCAGAAAGCGAAGGGCACGGCCTGCACCGCCGTCACCCCCGCCGCCAGCAGCAGCGCCCCGGCGGTACGGCGGGTGGGGGCGAGGAGCAGCGCGACCCCGCCCCCCAGGGCGGCGAGCTGGGGCTCCCCGGCGAAGAACGGCAGCGCTGAAAACGCCGCGCACCGCCGCAGCGCCCCTGCCAGCGCCGCCTCCCACGCCCACGGCAGCCAGGTGAGGGCGTCGAGGTTGTTGAGCACCCCAGCGCTGTCCACCACCGGCCCCGCGGCCACCGCCCCCAGCCCGGCAGCCAGCGGCCACCCCCCGGCCGCCCCCAACCGTCGCGCCAGCAGCGCCGCCCCCGCACCCAGGAGCGCCAGGTGGAGCCCCACCTCCACCCCCACCGCCCTCTCCGGCGGCAGCAGCAGTGGCAGCCACGCCGGCGGGTAGAGGAGAGCGCTCTGGGGGTTGGCGAAAAACGGCTCGCCGCACCCCACCTGCTGGAGCCAGAAGGGCGACGCCTGGCCCGCCAGGACCCGCGCCGTGTGGTAGCGCAACGGCACGAAGTAGGCGGGCACGTCCCGGGCGTGGGGAACCCACCCCGCCAGGGCAGCGGCGGCCACCGCCAGGCCGGGGAGAGTCACCAACATCACTGGTACGAATCGCCCCTTCACTGACTCCCCCCACAGGCGCTGCCCACCAGCGCCGCGCGTACCCCATCCCAGCGCACCAGCTCCTCCTCGTAGGCGCTGATCATCACCACCCCGTCCCCTGCCCGGCGCGCCCGTTCCGCGTCCTGGAGGGCCTGGCACGCCCCTGCCAGCTGTCCCTGGGCCAGCTCCAGAGCGGCCAGCAGCAGCCAGGCGCGGGCGAAGTGGGGCTCCAGCCGCACCGCCTCGGCGGCCAGCTGCCGGGCGCGCCGGGGCTCCCCCAACAGCCGCGCGCACTCCGCCTCGCCGTAGACGGCGAAGGCGTCTCGGGGGTTGGCTGTGCGGGCCGCCCCATACTCTTGGGCCGCCCGCTCCACCAACGCTGCCTCCCGCCGATGTACCCCCTGGGCCAGGTAGAGGGAGGCCAGCAGCCGCCGCCCCTCCCCCCAGCGGGGCCGCCGGCGCACCGCCTCGCCGGCGCGCACCACGGCGGCACCCCAGTGGCTGGCCGCCAGCTGCCGCGCCTCGGCGGCGAGGCTCTCCGCCCCAGGCAATAGCCCGGGCCGCGGCCACGACAGCGCCAGACCCGTCACCACCGCCACCAGCACCCCCGCCGCCAGCGCCTGGGGACCGGTGCAGCGCCAGAGGGTGACCGGTCGGGGGCGGCGCCGCGTCCCCGCCACCGCCAAGGCGGCAGCCACCGCCACCGCCGGCACCGGCAGCTGCGTGTTCACCGCGCTGGTCACTGCCAGCCCCGCCAGCACCCCCAACCCCCCCGGTGTGGCGCGGCGCAGCAGCAAAAACGCCAGCGCCACCCCCAACGCCAAGCCGGGGAATCCCAGCACCGCCGCCAACTGCAGGACGTCGGACTCGGCCAGCGACGGCTCGCGGTACCAGCGGGCCAGCTCCCCGTCGCGGGGGAAGTTGTGGGGCAGCGCCGCGTCGGCAAACCCTCCCGGCCCCGCCCCCCACGGCGCCTCGGCCAGCGCCGTGCGCACCGCCACCTGCCAGATGCGCACCCGCTCCCAACGCAGCGGGTCGGGATCGGTGACGATGCGCACGGCGAGAGCTCCCAAAGCAATCCCAGCCACCACGGCAGCCGCCCAGCGCGCCTTGGCCCCCCCCAGGGTTAGCGCCCACACACCGGCCACCGCCACCACCGCCAGCATGGCCGCCCGCGACCCCGAAGCCACGATGCCGGCCAGCAGCACTGCCGCCGCCGCCGCCGCTGCCGCCCGCGGCAGGCGTAGCATCGGCAGCACCGCAAGCCCCAGCATCACCAGCGTCGCCGACAGTACCGGCTGCTCCAGAGGCCCACCTGGCCGGCTCCCCTCCACCAACCGCTCCGCCGTCAGATACACCGCCGCGGCCACCCCCGCCAGGGCCACGCCCCAGCTGGCCCCCGCCTGGCTGCGCGGGCGCTGGGCCGCCGCCGCTACCACCCAGGCCGTCACGCCGCCGGCCAGCGTCCACGCCGCCGGCGCCACGTCCACCGGCCGCAACGCCGTCAGCACCCCGGCCCACCCCAGCACCCCCCCCAACACCAGCAGGGCGGGATCGCGCCGCACCCCCCGCGCCGCTATCCCCGCCGCCACCCCGCCCACGCAGGCCGCCGCCACCGCCGCCGCCCACGGCGCCAGGGTCACCCCCGCCGCGCCAGCGGTGAACACCGCCGGCAGGGCTACCAGGCTCAGGGAACTGAGTCGCCGCAGCATGCCTCCCCCAGGTCCACCAGCTCCTGCCGCCACGGCGCCCGCCGCCGCGCCTCTGCCGCCCACGCGCACCCCTCCCCCCGCCGCCCCACCACGATCAGCAGCCGGGCGCGAGCTTCCGCGACGGAGGCCGAGCGCGGCCGCAGATGGGCCCGACTCTCCAGCAACCTCAGCACCTCACCCACAGTCTCGGGAGCAGTCGGTTTTCCCAGGGCCAGCTCGGCGGCGGTGAGGGCCGGTGTGATGGCCCAAGGGGACAGCCGCGCGGCCATCAAAGCCGCCCCCGGGTCCTCCTCAACCCTGGCCTGGTGGAGCCGCTCCTCGGCGAGAAAGGCGAGGCTTGCCACCGCCAGCCCTCCACACAACAGAGGCACCAGTAGCGGTGCAGGGGTCACAGCCCGCGTGGGCGGCCCCTGGCGCGCCGCCAGCGCCCCCAACAGCACCGCCCAGGGCAGCAGTACCTCCGGCGCGTACAGGGAAAAGTCCACCACGTTATGCAAAGGCAGCACCAACACCGCCAGCCCCAGCGCCAACTCGTGGCGCACCCCGCGGGCGATCAGCCGGATGAGGGCGACCAGGGCGGCGGTGAGCAGGCCGAGGCCCGCCACCCCCAACTCGGCCACCAGCTGCAGGTACGAGTTGTGGGCGTACGGGGTAATGTTCACCGCCCCCAAGGGTCCGGCGAGGCCCGCCTGCCCCACCCCCCCCAGCCCCACCCCCAGCCAGGGGTGCTGAACCCACGCGCTCAGCGCCACCTGCCAGTTGATCCACCGCAGCCGAATCGGCTCCCACGTGGCCAGATCCCCGCGCCACAGCAGCGTGGCCGCCGCCCCTGCCGCCAGCATCCCCACACCCACCGCCACCACCGCCGGGCCGCGGCGGCGCGCCGCCGCCACTCCCAGCAGCACCGCCGCCGCCCCCAGCGCCGCCAGTGAGCGGGTTGCCGCGATCCCCGCCCACGACAGCAGCGCCAGCAGGGCGAAGGCCGCCCTCTTCACGCCGCGGTGCCGCGCCACTGCCGCCAGCAACAGCGGGAGGACCACCAGCTGCAGCGCCGCGAAGTGGCCGGGCAGCGCCGCGGTGCCGAAGGCGCGGCCGGTGGCCAGGCGAGCGGCGGCCGCCTCCCGCATCCCCGGCGGCAGCACCGCCACCGCATCGGCCACCTGGGCCAGCGCCCCTGCCCCCTGGGCCAGCGCCGGCACCGCCGCCAGGCCCACCGCCGCGGCCAGCAGCTCCAGGTGCCCCTGCCGCGGGTCGGCCAGCCGCGCCAGGGCGAAGAGCAGCGCCGCCGCGGCGAAGGTCAGCA